>Ga0306910_1000005_pt1 | contig 285669 bp, 275 predicted proteins | sample AntRauMFilla2698_FD_190438 | JGI IMG/M metagenome (GOLD analysis project Ga0306910, IMG submission 190438) | Saline lake microbial communities from Rauer Islands, Antarctica - Metagenome Filla 2 #698 (v2) (version 2) | ecosystem: Environmental > Aquatic > Non-marine Saline and Alkaline >... | reverse complement strand
GGTGTAGACATATCCATGGTGAGGCGGGGCTCCTGAAAATCTGCTTTTTTGGCTTCGACACCATAAAATTACAGCTTTTCAGAACGTTACGCCACCCTCACCAACACCTCATGCATAATTCGGGTTAGTTTGGTAGGCGTTCAATTTGACGGATTATTTAGATATCGGAGGCAATGAGAGTTGCGGAAACTACGGTGTTGTTCCAAATTTTTCGCTACCCACCTTCACAGGCCACAATGCTGCTCAACGCAAGCTTCTCGCATCAATGAAGGTGCCAGCTCTTGCGACTGGCAGGCGCATCTCCACACTCAACGGCGATGATAAGGCGATGGGGATATCCCAGGTATTCGAGTATGCGGGCGATCCACGTTTTTGGGATTACGGGAGAAGTCTTATTTGCCACCACCAAAAGGGAAACCGGACCTGCGAGATATGGTTCAATGTTCTTTCGAATGAACATCTCCTCAATGAAGTCGACAGTCTGATGACGCAAAATGGCCTACTTGAGGGGTCGGTCTGTAGGTGTTTTGGTGTTCGGTATCTGGATGCGCCCGACGAGTTTATCTTCAATGGAACGCACGCGAAACTCGCGCCTGCGCGCAGAGGGAAACGACCGAAGCTAGCTCGATCCCGGATCATCCATAAGCCCTCTTAAGGAAAGCCCGGCGCGCGTGTCTCCGTTACTCTGGACCATCAGGCACAGAAGAAAAAAGCGATAATGTGCGCTTGCTCAGGGCGCTGGCAAATAGCGCGAGCTCAACGACCTACAATGTCTTCTGTCGGGCCTCGATACCCGCAAGAAATGCGGTGTGAGCCGCATTTACAGTCACATTTTCTTTCTTAAAAAAATCCTACTCGCGTTCGAGCGCGCAAAACTGCAAGAATGGAAGGCCAAGGAAGATGCGTCGGACCGGTGCAGCCATATGCGCATCGCGCATGATGATGTAGTTATTTCCAGTAGCCGGGGAAAGCAGGTTTGATCGCCGCCTGACGCCGCTTCAGTGATCAGTCGGCGCAGATATCCATAGCGGATATGTCTTCTTGATCAATGCAAACTTTGACCCTCGGTCGATCCTGCTGCTTTCTTTGAGGCCCAATACCTTGATCCGAATGGCCAGCCGACCAATCTTGGTAAGCAATATACCCGGAAGTCCGGCCAAATCGTAAGCGTGCCATTGCTTCACTTCCAAGGGCCAAGCGGTCGGTTCGATGAGGCCGTGTTCTTCGCCAGTGCCGAGAATAGCTGGCGCGTCTTTGAGGAAAAGTTAAAGAACGCCTATGAAGAGGACATTTCTTGCGGCATTGACCTGCCCGATGATGTTCAACAGGGGCTTTGGGACTCAGGTGCGCGCCGCCAAATTCTCAATCAGGTCCGAAACGGATACTTCGGCCTTGTCGATACCGACCGCGATCACCGCGGCAGCTTCAAAGGGGCAATCGTCAAGCCGACCTATACGAAGGCTGCTAATCTTGCGTGCCTGCGTCAAATATTGTCGGCTGATAAGATTACCTTGGTCGGCAAGCAGAAGGCCGGTGCAGGTAGTACCTCACATTTTCCGCGACTTGATTCAGGAGGACTTGTTCGAATGGTTTGTGATGTCATTCGATAAGGAAGCTTCTACGCAAACAAACCAGAGCCGCATCCGGAAGTTCGAGAAGGCATTCGAAGAGTTTGCCGAAATTGAAACACGGTTGGTAGGTTAAGATCTCCCGAGATGGGAGCTGTTGAGACGTTTCTGCGCACCAGGACTTAAGTCAGCAATGAAGACCGATATCCAGGACGGAGCGCATCCTTTTCCGATCGCCAACTTTCAGTCTGCCCAGTTCCCAAAGTTTTTGGCAAGTTCGCCTGTCCAGCATTACAGTGAAACCGAAAAGACGGTGGCCTTCCCAGTGCACCGGTTAAAACATCGGAAGCGTTTGCAGTCTGTTGGCTTCGACCAGAATATTCATGACGATGAGCTAAGGGAGGCTCTCGCCCGTCGTGTGCTGAATACTACGATCCCCCACAGTGTCCGCGTTTGTGAACTCAGTGCTTAGCCGGATCAGTAAAACCGCGCGTGCAGATGGTCGCGGCAGCCGCAATGGCCCCAGCTATACAAATGGCGCAGTGTTTAATCCCGCCGTCCTGGACGCGCTATTGAGTATCTATGGCGTGTATGAAGACTGGTTCGAGGCACGGGAATGGCATTCTGAATCAAGAGGCCCCCGCGAAATAAATCGCGGGGGCCTCTCTATGTCCCAAAAGTCGGAATGCGTCACGGAGAGATCCGGCGGGCGTTTAAAGTGTTTGCGAGGCACCCGACCGGTCAGGACGTGACCTGCTCTCGCAGAATCGAGGCAGTCAGAGAAAGCATCAGGTAAATCCCGCCGAAGATCAGAAACGCAAGAATGGTATTTTCGAACTTGCGCGGATAGCTGGGTTCTTCACTCGCCACCGGGCGCACAGCGATGGTCAGATACCGCACCTGACGGCTGGCCTCGGTACGGGCCTGCTCCAGTCCGGTCTGGGCAAGTTGTGCATTGGTATCCGCGTTCATCAGATCCGCTTGCGCCAGTTGCAACGTCACCGCCTGCCTGGCCAGCGAATTGGAGCCCTCCGTCGCGTTGGTCATACGGTCGTTGAGCTGGGCAAGTGTCGCTTGCAGGCGGCGCACATCGCCTTGCACCCCCTCCACTTTGGCGCTGTTGGGGCGCGCGTTGTCGAGCAGTGCTGCAAGCTCGAGCTCTTTCTCGATCATCAGGCTTTCGTAGTTCGTGATCTGTGCACGGATCGCGCCGATGACGGCTTCCGGGTCCACACCGTTGGTCACTTGAAGCTCGATCAGCCTTTGCTGGGCCGCGCGGCGCTCCTCCTGAGCCTTCTCGAACCCCAGCTCGGCATCGCGCATCCCGCTGTCCCGCTTGTCCTGGCTCAGGCTGTTGACCCGCTCCTCTGCGTATTTCAGCAGCCGCTCCGAGAACTCGGTCGCGACCTGCGGATCGGCCGCGATCACTTCCATCCGGATCACACCTTCGGTGGGATCGTAGCCGATCTTGATGTTTTTCTTGTAGAGCTTGTAGGCCTCTTCATTGGTCGGATCCTCGTTCAACCGTTGGATCACATCGATGTCGCCTGACGTGAAATGATCCTTGAAGCCCGCGTCGCTGTCGAGCCGCAGCATCGCATCCTTGGACTGCAAATAGGCCTGCGTGGCGATGCTGTCGGCAGAATTGGCGAATTGCGTGGGCAACAGGCCGCCAAAGGGGCTCGGACCCCCGCCACCCTCGTTTTGGATGATGAGAAACTGGCTATCCGTCGCGTACATGGGCGTTGCGATTTTGTAAAAATAGTAACCTGCGCAGAATGTCGGGATCAGCACGAAGAATGCGAGACGGACCAGCAGCAGGCCCATCTTCTTGCGCCGCCGACGTGTAATATCGCGCTGGATCTCCGAAATCTCGCGCATGCGCCGTTCCATCGGGCTGGGCATCTCACCCGTCGAGGGCAGTGTGTTGCGCCCCGTCGGGACGGTCTGAGGCAACTGCACGCGCCCCGCCCCTGCGCCACCTGGGACCGCAGGCAGATCGTCAAATGCGCTGCCGGGGCCGCCCTCATGCTGCACGCCGCCCGCTTGTGGCACTACAAGCTCCAGCATGTTGGAGCGCTGGAACGGGTCGATGCCCTTTTCCCGCAGCAGCCGAACGGCATCAAAATCGGACGTCGCGGGCAGCCCGTGCTTTTGTGCAACCCGCCGCGCCATGCGCAGCTGGCGGCCGGTTAGCCCCTCGCGTCGGATCGCATCCATATCCACCTCGCCGCTCACCTGCGCTGCAGAGGCCACATCGCCAGACCGGACGTTAGAGTACTCATCGGCTGTTGCCGCTTCCCGAGTAGGCGGCACGGCGATCGGGCGGCGCGGCACAGCCTCCGCAGTACTTGCCCGCTCAGGCGCTGCCGGCTGCGGCGTCTCGCCCTCGGTGCTTGCGCTCGGGCTGCGCTTGATCCGAAATTTTCTAGCTTTTGGTTTGATAATCATACAACTGCTTCGCTTCTTCCAAGCTGTCAAAAACGTTCAGCTGCCCGTCCATCAGGACCGCGGCAGTACGCGCGAATTTTTCCAGCGTTTGCGCCTGGTGCGAAACGATTACGATCGTCGTCGTGCGCAGGCGTTCTTGCAGGATTTCGCCTGCTTTTCTATTGAATTCGACATCCGTCGTCGACGGCATGCCTTCGTCGATGAGGTACATGTCAAAATCCAGCGCCAACATGAGCGCGAAGGAAAACCGCGAGCGCATGCCGGAAGAATATGTTCCCAAGGGCTGGTCGAAATACTCGCCGAGCCCACAGAGCCAGCGGCAGAAACTCTCGACGTAGTCCGGATCAAGCCCGTAGAGCCGCGCGATATAGCGTGAATTCTCCATTGCAGAGACCTTACCTACGACACCGCCCATAAAGCCGAGCGGAAACGAGATCTTGCAGCCGCGCTCGATTTCGCCTTCGTCCGGCTTCTCAAGTCCCGCCATCATGTTGATCAGAGTACTTTTGCCGGTTCCGTTGGGCGCGAGGATCCCCATGGATTTGCCAAGCTCGACACGGAACGACACCCGGTCAAGAATGACCTTGTGCTGTGTTCCTGTCCAGAAAGACTTGGAAACGTTACGAAATTCCAGCATTACGCGCCTGCTCCGGCTCAGTTTGCGGGGTGAAGTTAAGCCTCTCTTTCGGAGGGTATAGGTCCGCCTATCAACGGAATTTGACCATATTATGTCCGATTAGGAAACAAATGTACAACAAGACCTGACAGCAAAATCTGGCCAACCAGAGCGTGCATCACGCTGCACAGGCTGCGCCGGCAGCCAGGGCTGCACTGGCCCGCCGAGCATCGGAAAACGGCCCCTATCCGGCATCGCAGGCTTGGCAAACACGCCGCGCCGCTTACCTCAGCCCCATGAAAGATATTCGCCCCGCACTTCACGCCTGCACACTGTGCGCACAGCGCTTCCATACCACGGCCACAGGCCATCGGCCCAATCCGGTGGTCTGGTTTCAACCCGGTGCGCGTTTGCTGATCGCGTCGCAGGCGCCCGGCATGAAGGTCCACCGCGCCAATACCCCTTTCTGGGATGCCTCCGGCGTGCGCCTGCGCAGCTGGCTGGGGCTTGGGGAAGAGGCGTTCTACGATCGCTCCCGCGTCGCGATCATTCCCATGGCCTTCTGCTTTCCCGGCTATGACGCCAAAGGCAGCGATCTGCCGCCCCCGCCGATATGTGCCAAGACGTGGCGGGCGGACGCGCTGGAGATGGTACAAGATGTCCGGCTGACCGTTTTGATCGGCGGCCACGCAATGCGCTGGCATCTGCCCGGTTTCACCACCGTGACGCAGGCGGTGCGCGATTGGGAGAGCCATCCGCCCGGCACCTTCGCCTTGCCACACCCCTCATGGCGCAATACGGGTTGGCTCAGGAAAAATCCGTGGTTCGAGGCCGACGTACTCCCCCGCCTGCAAACCGCCGTTGCCGAGGTGATGACATGACCGATACCCCGCTTGATGCAGCCCATGCCGCCATGATGGCCGCTCCCGACGATGATACAGCCCGTCTGCGGTTTTACGAGCGGATGGCGAATGCAGAGCTATATCTTTTGCTGGAGGACGAGCCTGAAGGCGACCAGATCAACCCCCGGGTGATGGACAGCGAGGGCGCGCAATATCTGCTTGCATTCGACCGCGCCCAGCGCCTCGCACAATATGCTGGCGATGCGGCGTCGTATGTGGCGCTCTCGGGCCGCAATGTGGCCGCGATGCTGGAGGGGCAGCCACTGGGCATCGCGCTCAACGTCGATGTCGCCCCCTCTGCGATCCTGCTGCCGGAGACAGCCGTGGCCTGGCTGCGTGAAACGTTGACCCATACCGCAGCCGAAGTGGAAGCCAAGATCGAGAGCGTGCTGCCGCCCAAGGGCCTGCCGGAGCAACTGATCACCGCGATAGATGAAAAACTCGCGACTGCCACGGGCATGGCCGCAAACGCCTGGCTGGTGGGCGTGGCCTATGAAGGGGGCGGACGCGGGCATCTGCTGGCCTTCATCGACGCGATCCCCCGCGCGCAGGACGCACTGGTGCGCGCGGCTTCCGAAGCGCTGACGTTCTCGGGGATCGAAGCGGGGGCGATGGACGTAGGCTTTTTCAACCACACTGATGCGACCGTTGCCAAGTTAATGAAAGTGGGCCTGCGTTTCGATCTGCCGCAGATGGAGACGTTACAGAAAACGCCACGCCTGCCCGGCGGAGACGGCGATGCACCACCAATTCTGAAATAATGGCGCGTTTTGGCTCAATTCACGTCACAGCCCCGCGAGTTCACGCAGATGCGAGATGCAATGAAGGCCGGACGCGCCTAGCCTGATGTCAGACAACAAAAACCCCATCAGGAGATCCACATGAACCGTCTTGCCCTCCCCTTCGCCGCCGCAGTCTCTGCCCTGACGCTTGCCACCTCCGCCGCCGCCGGCGAGCAGTTCGTGGACGAAACCGGCTTTGCCGTCTCCGGGTACGATGTGGTATCCTATTTCTCTCTGCCGCAAAGCGCAGTCGGCCAACCCCAGACTGCCCCGGTGGAAGGCAATAAGGCGATTACCGCAGAGTATAACGGCGCTACATTCGCGTTTGCGTCCGAGGCAAACCGCGACGCCTTCACCGCCGATCCCGCAAAATACGTGCCGCAATACGATGGCCATTGCGCCTACGGCGTGGCGAAGGGCGGCAAAGTTCCGGGCAACCCGACCCTGTGGCGGATCATCGACGACAAGCTCTATCTCAATATAACCCCCAACGTCGTGGGATTCTGGGAAGAGGACATTCCGGGCAATCTGACCCTGTCGCGCGATAACTGGCCAAGCCTCGATCCGAAGCCCGCTTCCGAGGCGACCATTCCCCAGTGGTCTTCCATGGCGCCCAAAAGCTGATCCATGACTCCGGCGTCTCGCCCTTCTGACGCTCTCTCCCCCCGCCGACGCCACGTCCGGCGGGGTATTCTGCTGGGTGGGCTCGCGCTTAGCGGCCTCGGTGCTGCGCATTGGTTCAATATTGGCGGCAGCATCGAGGGATCGGCGCTCAGCGTTCAAGACGCCCATGCCGCCGCATCCGCAGGCACCCTTACCCTGATCGACATCCGCCGCCCCGATGAATGGCGCACGACAGGCATCGGCGAAGGCGCAATACCGCTGGACATGCGCGATCCAGCGTTCGAGGAGAAGCTGCTGGCGCTCGTCGCCGGTGTGCAGGCCCCCGTCGCGCTTATTTGCGCGCGCGGTGTGCGCTCGCGGCACCTTGCGTCCCGGCTGGAGGGGGCGGGATTTACCAATATCATCGATGTGCCGGAGGGCATGTTTGGCTCGGGCGCGGGGCCCGGATGGATCGCGGCGGGGTTGCCGCTGATCCACGCCTGACCGATTGCCGAGACCGCACCGCTGGCGTATAGCCTCTGCATGAGCACAAACCCACCAAACCTCCGCCCCGATCTTGCGCCGCGCGCGACTTTTTCCGAGCCCAAGCGCACGGGCCAGCCGACCATCGGCATGGTCTCGCTCGGCTGTCCCAAGGCGCTGGTTGATTCCGAACGGATCCTGACGCGCCTTCGCGCCGAAGGCTATGCCATCTCGCCCGATTATGCGGGCGCGGACGCCGTGATCGTCAACACGTGCGGCTTTCTCGATTCCGCCAAGGCAGAAAGCCTTGATGCCATCGGCGAGGCGCTGACGGAGAACGGCCGTGTGATCGTGACCGGCTGCCTCGGCGCAGAGCCCGACTATATCCGCGAGCACCATCCCCGTATCCTCGCCGTGACCGGCCCGCATCAGTACGAGCAGGTGCTCGACGCCGTGCACCTAGCCGTGCCGCCGTCCCCCGATCCGTTCATTGATCTGCTGCCCGCCTCCGGCGTGTCGCTCACGCCCCGGCATTTCAGCTATCTGAAAATCTCCGAGGGGTGCAATCACAAGTGCAAATTCTGCATCATTCCCGACATGCGCGGGAAACTCCAAAGCCGCCCCGCCCACGCCGTGCTGCGCGAGGCTGAAAAACTGGTCGCAAACGGGGTGAAGGAGCTGCTGGTCATCTCGCAGGACACCTCCGCCTACGGTGTCGATATCAAACACGCGGAGGATCGCGGGCACCGCGCCCATATCACTGATCTGGCGCGCGATCTGGGGTCCTTGGGCGCGTGGGTGCGGTTGCACTATGTCTATCCCTACCCCCACGTCCGCCAGCTGATCCCGCTGATGGCGGAGGGGCTTGTGCTGCCCTATCTGGATATCCCGTTCCAACACGCACATCCTGACGTGCTCAAACGCATGGCACGGCCCGCAGCCGGATCAAAAACCCTCGACGAGATTGCCGCATGGCGCGACGTTTGTCCCGATATCACGCTGCGCTCGACCTTCATCGTCGGCTATCCCGGCGAGACGGAAGCGGAGTTCCAGACCCTGCTCGATTGGATGGACGAGGCGCAACTGGATCGCGTGGGTTGTTTCCAATATGAGAACGTCGCCGGTGCGCGCTCGAACGCCCTGCCCGACCACGTCGATGCGGAGGTCAAGCAGGACCGCTGGAACCGTTTCATGGAGAAAACACAGAGCATCTCGGAAGCTAAGCTTCAGGCCAAAGTCGGCAAACAGATGGACGTGATCATCGACGAGATCGACGGCGACGCCGCGACGTGCCGCACCAAAGCGGACGCACCCGAGATCGATGGGAACCTGTTCATCGACGAAGGCTTCGAGGCGCTGAGCGTGGGCGATATCGTGACAGTCGAGGTGGAAGAAGCGGGCGAGTATGATCTGTGGGGACGGGTTGTTTGAGCTTAAAGAAGCAGCGCCGAATGATCGCTTCCCATCGAAAAGACTGAACAGACGGCAAGGATAGCACGTTATATCTTTCCTCGGAGACATAGGATGGACCAGTTCACAGGCGGTTGCAGTTGCCTAAACGTCCGCTTTGCGACATCGGGTCTGCCGAAAAGAGTAGGCATCTGCCATTGCATGGATTGTCGCAAACATCACGGCGCCCTGTTTTACGCTGCTGCCGTTTTCACCAACGATAGTGCTCACGTTGAAGGTCACACACGCGACTAGCGAGGACGCCATTTCTGCCCGAAGTGTGGCTCATCCATATTCGCGCGCCGTGATGGAGAGATCGAACTGCACTTGGGTTCATTCGACAGCCCCGACCAGTTAACGCCAACCTATGAGAGCTGGACCGCACACCGCGAGCACTGGCTGGCCGAGTTTGTCGGCATGTTGCCTTTCAGGCATGGCCGGACAGAAGGCTAGCCGCGCGCTACGCGGATGGCCTGAGGTACAATTGCACGTCCGGGAACGGAATCTTCAAACATATTGAAATAGCCTCGCGAAGCCCTATCTGGTGTTCCAGTAGAACCTGAACACTACATATGGGACAAACACAAAACCCCACTTGACAATGTTCCCTATATGTTCTACTTATTTTGAATAACGAGAACAAGGGAGCTCCCCATGTCTTACCAAACAACTTTTCCGGATCTCTTTGAGGCTGCGCCACAAACTGAATTGGCGCTGCCGAAACCTGCGCCAGCCACCGAGAAACAGATTGAGTACGCCAAATCGTTGGCGGAAAAAACGCGCTCGAAACTGCCTGATGGAATCACGCAGGACCGGGCACGGCTGTCTAAGTGGATCGATGCGCATAAGCCTGCTCCCTCGGCGTTCAACGACTACCCCTCCTCCAAACAGGTAGGCTTTGCCGAGCGGATCGCCCGGCTAAAGCGCACGCAAGTGCCGCCGGAATGCTTCAGGGACCGTGGCCTCATGTCGCGGTGGATCGATGGGAATAAGCCGCGCTAGGGGTGGCGGCGTTGCGGGTGCCGCCTATGTCCAAGCTATGCAACAGGAAACCGAAGTACTTTATAATGCCGATTGCCCCGTGTGTAGCCGCGAGGTCAACCATTACGCACGTTTGAGTTCTGATCAGGCCCTGCCGATCCGATACGATGATTTAAACGATACGGAACGACTGGTGAAATGGGGCATTACCCCGGATGCCGCCGCGCGGCGCCTCCACGTGCGGAAGAATGGCGTGATCTCATCAGGCATCCCCGCCTTCATCCTTTTGTGGCAAGAGATCCCGCAAACCCGCTGGCTTGCCAAGCTTTTCAGCCTTCCCGGACTCCACCGCCTTGCCTGTTTGGGATATGATTATGCACTCGCACCGCTCATCTATCGCTGGCACCTGAAACGGATCAGGCGACAGAGCTAAACACGCTGGGTTCAAGTATCTTGAATGCGGCGGCCATTGTAGTGAAGCGATAGACTTTGATGAACGCGCGTTTCAAATGCTAGCCGCCAGCTTTACGACTTTTGAATGGCTTCCTGCCTGTAAGCAGTCGGTTCCCGTGGGTCAGGGTGCACCGCTCACCTAGAAGCCCGAGTAGTTACGCGTGGCTTCGACATACAAGCGCTGCTGAATGATCGTAATTTCCACCGCAACAACGCAGGCTGCCCCAAAACCGTCAGGTCGTAAGATCGAATGTAGCCGACAGGACATCATCTGACTTGGCGGTTTACGCTAGGTCAGGAATACCTGACTTGGTCTGTTCACCGGAGCCTTCTATTGTTTCCCTATGCCACACGCATTTCAAGTGGCACTCAGCTCGATCCATTTTTCAACGAACTAAAAACCCGAAATTATTTCAGACGGAACGATTACCAATGTACCCATATTTCACCACAACGGCTATGGCCGACGCTATCGGCGTCGCCGGTTTTTGCCTCTATGTCACCACTTATACGCTTCTGACGTTCAGGGTTCTGACCGCCCCGTCCCTCCCCTATTTCATGATGAACCTGACTGCGGCGAGCTGTGTCCTCATCGGGCTCACGGCAAGCTTCAACCTTGCCGCAACCCTGATTCAACTTTTCTGGATTTCGATGTCACTCATCGGGATCGCATTGCATGTCAGCAGATCAAGAGCGCGCCCCTCAGAGCCCCGCAGCCGTCCGGCGCACAGTTTCGATGCGTGACGCATTGGGTGGATGCGTCCCCAGAAATTTATCGCCGGGATCCGGGATGCGGGTGAAAAACTCGGCTCCGCGCAAGGGATCATAGCCTGCGCGAGCGGTGATGATCGTGCCCAACGCATCTGCTTCGAGCTCGAATTCCTTGGAATAGCTACGCGCGCCCACCTGCGCGCCCAGTTCCTGCGCTGAACGCACGGCGTTCGCGTCGCCGCCGCTCAGCGTCGCAAGACCGGCAAAGATGACCGCACCGGCTACGGCATTCTGCTGCTGCCGCCCGATATGGCCTGCGATGTGGTGGGCTGCCTCGTGACCAAGAACGAACGCGAGTTCATCCTCGTTACGGGTATCGTTGATGAGCGCGATCGTGAATGCGATGATGGGTCTGCCCTGCCGGTCAAGCGTCTGGTACGCGTTTGCGGGCTCGCCGGGGCGGTCATCGACCACAATATTAAAGTCACAGTTCAAATTTTGCGTGCGCGCACGACATTCATTCTCTGCAACCCGCTCGACCGTATTCACCACGCGCACGAAATTACGCGCATTGCTCTGCGCTCCTGCCGCGGTGGGCTGCGCTGGCGTCAAAATCGGTCCCGCCCCGCCCACGCTCACATCACATGCCGAAAGTCCTGCAATAAGGCCCAAAGCAACAATGGTGCGCATAAACATCTGGGCATGGTCCTTATCTACTTAACTTTATGGTATCATTTTAACACGCTGCCCGGCCAGTGCCAGTACGATCACGGTCCAGTGAGCGAGCTTATGCCGTACGCCGATGCTTGCACCCCCGCTCTGATCCGGTAGTGTCAGCCTATGTTTACCATCGAGCATGAATTTGACGCGACTGTGATCACCCTTGTGGACGAGGGCGATACCCCTTTGCAAGAGGACGTCACGCTGCTGGCCTTCGCCACGCAGATCACCATCGAGCAATGGGATGCAAAATCCGACAGCATCCGGAAGATTACTCTATCGCCCAACCAGCTGCGCGATCTGGCCGCAGCACTCAATCTGCCCGAAGGCATATATCACAGCGCGCCCTAGGCGTGCCCGCATCCACAGGACAATCCAATGGCCACCGGCACCAATATTCGTACCTATTTCGAGGGCACCTGGCACGACGGCGACATAAGTGTGATGAAAGCCGCCGACCACGGCGCGTGGCTGGGCACGACGGTGTTTGACGGCGCGCGGATGTTCGATGGGCTGGTCCCCGATCTCGAGGCGCATTGTTCGCGGATCAACCGCTCCGCCAGCGCGCTGATGATCACACCCACGATAGAGGTCAAACGAATGGTCGAGATCGTGCGCGAAGGGCTCGCTGCCTATCCGAAAGATGCGCCCGTCTATATCCGCCCGATGTACTGGGCGCTGTCGGGGGACGAGTTGGGCATCGTACCGCTCAAGGATGCGACTGGCTTTTGCATCTCGCTCGAACAGATACCGATGGCTCCGCCCGAAGCGGCAACAACACTTACACGCACCCGGTTCCGGCGCCCGGTTCTGGAGGATAACGTGGTCAATGCGAAGGCCGGGTGCCTCTATCCCAACAACGCCCGCATGATGGCGGAGGCGAGGTCCAAGGGCTTCGGAAACGCACTTGTGGCCGATGCAATCGGCAATGTGGCGGAGACGGCTTCGGCCAATGTATTCATGGTCCGCGACGGCGAAGTGTTCACGCCCGTGCCCAATGGCACGTTCCTCGCGGGGATCACCCGCGCGCGGCACATGGAAAACATGCGCGCCGAGGGTATCAAGGTTCACGAGCGTGTGCTGAGCTTCGAGGATTTCCATGCCGCCGACGAAGTGTTCTTGTCCGGTAATATGATGAAGGTGACGCCCTGCGCCGCATTCGACGATACGCAGTACAGGGTGGGTGGCAACGGCAATCCGGTCACGATGCGCGTGCGCGAGATGTACTGGGATTGGGCCGCTTCGCAGAAGGTCTGAAGCCTGCGCGCAGAGCAGTTTTTTCCAGACATGCCGCACGACGGTCGCCACCTCGGAGCCAGCCCCGCAAAAGCCAATTGCCAGCAAGCCCCCCGCGCGCCATGATTGCCGTCGATGTAGGGAGAATATCATGCGCAAGTTTCTTGTGGTCCTCGACGACAGCCGAGAATGTCTCAGCGCGATGCGCTTTGCCGCGATGCGCGCGTCCAAAACCGGCGGCGGTGTCGAGGTGCTGGCCGTCATTCCTCCGGAGGAGTTCAACCACTGGATCGGCGTCGGAGACATCATGCGCGAGGAAGCCCGCGAGCGGATCGAGGTGCATTTCGAGGTTTTCGCCAAATGGATGCGCGACCGGCAGGGTGTCGATCCGGAGCTGGTCATCCGTGAGGGCCAGCCCGTGGACGAGATCATGGCCCAGATCCGCGATGATCCCGATATCGGCGTGCTGGTTCTGGGAGCGGGCACGGATGGAAAAGGCCCCGGCCCACTCGTGAGCCAGATGAGTCGCAACGCAGGCAATCTACCAGTGCCCATCACGATCGTTCCCGGCGATCTGACGAAAGAGCAACTCGAAGCGATCACATGACGTCGCCTCCAGTTTAGAACCATTCCAATCCCTTGACATCAGGGCCGCGCATCCGCATATCTGATGCAACCCTGACGGAGACCTTACAAATGTTTATCCAAACAGAATCCACACCCAATCCCGCGACGCTGAAGTTCCTACCCGGCCAGAACGTGTTGGAAGTCGGAACCGCTGATTTCCCGACGCCCGATACCGCATCGGGGTCCCCGCTCGCCACGCGGCTCTTCGCGGTCGACGGCGTGACGGGCGTGTTCTTCGGTATCGATTTCGTGACCGTGACCAAATCAGAGGAGATCGAGTGGGATCACCTGAAGCCAAGTCTGCTGGGCGCGATTATGGAGCATTTTCAGTCGGGCCAACCCGTCATGGGGGCCGATCATAAAGCAAGTTCCGGCCATGCCGAGCATACCGGCGAGGATGGCGTGATCGTGGGCCAGATCAAAGAATTGCTCGACAGCCGTGTGCGCCCTGCAGTGGCGCAGGACGGTGGCGATATCACGTTCCACGGCTTTGACCGGGGTGTGGTCTATCTGCACATGCAAGGCGCCTGCGCCGGGTGCCCCTCTTCCACGCTGACCCTGAAAATGGGCATCGAGAATCTTTTGCGCCATTATATCCCCGAAGTGACAGAAGTACGCCCTGTCGCCTGAAGGCGCTGAGGTGACCGCACCAATCATCCTCGCGCTCGACACCGCCGCTGCACATTGTGCGGCGGCGCTTCTTTGTGGGGGGGAAATCGTGGCCAACGCGCAGGAGCCGATGGCCAAGGGACAGGCCGAGCGCCTACTCGCCCTCGCGCAAGAGCTTCTGGAACGCGCTGACATACATTTTGGCCAACTCGATGCCGTCGCAGTCGGGACCGGACCCGGAAACTTCACCGGGATCCGCATATCCGTTTCCGCCGCGCGCGGTCTGGCCCTCGGTCTGAGCATACCCGCCATCGGGGTCACTGCTTTTGACGCGCTGTATTATGGCGCCAGTGATCCTTGCATTTGTTGCGTCGATGCGCGGCGTGAGATGGTGTTTGCGCAAGGGTTCGGGACGGACACGCTGCTGGTGCCTTCGCTCTGCCCGCTCGCTGAACTCCCCTCGGGCATCCCCATAATCGGCGCGTTCGGCAGCGCGCCTGCGCATCCAGTTGCCGAAGCGATCGCACACATCGCCGCCGCGCGCTTGTCGCTGCCGCAGCCGCCGCCCGCGCCACTCTATCTGCGCCCCGCCGATGCCGCACCTGCGCGTGATGCACCGCCCCAGATTCTCTCATGACACCCGGCGAGATGGCCCGCATCCATTCGGCTGCATTCGCGCCGCAGCGAGGCTGGAACGCGGATGAGTTTACCGCACTGCTTGCCCAGCCCCACAGCAGCGCCTTCACCGCGCAGGGGGGCTTCGCATTGACCCGCACCGTAGCCGGGGAGACGGAACTTCTAACGCTTGCCGTCGCACCGGACCACCAAAGGCGCGGCGTAGCCCATAGCCTGATCACCGAGTGGACGCAAAGCACCTCTACCAGCGCCGAAACCGCCTTTCTGGAGGTCGCAGCCGACAACACAGGCGCCATCGCGCTCTATAACAAGCACGGGTTTATACAAAGCGGCCTGCGCAAGGCTTACTACGCAAGAGCAGACGGTACCGCCGCAGATGCCTTGCTTATGACACGGGCACTTACGCGAGGTTAATGGCCGCGCAATCCGCCGGCCTACCCCGAATCAGGTTGACCCCAAACCGCTGCGCACCGACACTTTGGACCAGCGTCGCGCGAGCGCGCGATCACGGGCTGGGCCGCTGCTGCACCCGCCCCACATCAACTCCGGGAGACCTTTATGACCCTCATGACAAAATTCCTCGGCGCGGCTGCCGCTACCGCCCTTACCGCTGGTACCGCGCTGGCCGAACCTGCTTTGATCTTCGATCTGGGCGGAAAATTTGACAAGTCCTTCAACGAAGCTGCATTTACCGGCGCCCAGCGTTGGGCGGAAGAGACCGGCGAGACGTTCCGCGAGATTGAGCTTCAATCCGAAGCCCAGCGCGAGCAGGCCCTGCGCCGTTTCGCAGAGGCAGGGTCGAATCCTATCGTGATGGCTGGCTTTGCTTTTGGCGACGCACTGGGGCAGGTCGCGCAAGACTATCCCGAGACTGATTTCGTGATCATCGACATGGTCGTCGAGCAGCCCAACGTCCGCTCGGTCGTTTTCAACGAACATGAGGGGTCTTTCCTCGTTGGCATGATGGCCGCCGCAGCGTCGGAGACCGGCACCGTGAGCTTCATCGGCGGCATGGATATCCCGCTGATCCGTAAATTCGCCTGCGGCTATGCCCAAGGCGCCAAAACGGTCAATCCGGACATCAACGTGGTGGCCAACATGACAGGCACCACCCCCGCCGCCTGGAACGACCCCGTCAAAGGCTCCGAGCTGACCAAGGCTCAGATCAGCCAAGGCTCCGATGTGGTATTTGCCGCCGCAGGCGGGACCGGAGTGGGCGTGCTCCAGACGGCTGCGGATGAGGATATCCTGTCGATCGGCGTGGACGCCAACCAGAACTATCTGCACCCCGGCAAAGTCCTGACTTCAATGCTCAAGCGTGTCGACAACGCGGTTTATCAGGCCTTCACGGATGGCCCCGGCATGGAAAAAGGCTTCAATGTCATGGGCATCGCCAATGGTGGCGTGGGCTACGCGATGGACGATAACAACGCCGCTCTGGTGAGTGCGGACATGCAGGCGATGGTCGATGATGCCGCCGCAAAGATCACCTCCGGTGAGCTGATGGTGCATGATTACATGTCGGATGACAGCTGCCCTGCTCTGTCGTTCTAAGCCGACCCGGACAGACCAAGGGGCCGCGTTGACAAGACAGCGCGGCCCCCTTTCTATTTATCTCACGCTTGCCGATCCACGGAGTGAAGGACCGAGCCACATGACCACCGTACCCGATACGGCCCCCGCCCCCGCGATCGAACTCAAAGGCATCTCCAAATCCTTCGGCCCAGTGCAGGCCAACAAGGACATCTCGATCCGCGTGATGCCCGGCACGATTCACGGCATCATCGGCGAGAACGGTGCGGGCAAATCCACTCTCATGTCGATCCTCTACGGCTTTTACAAAGCCGATAAGGGCGAGATTTTCGTGGGCGGCAAGCGTGCCAACATCACAGACAGTCAGGCGGCCATCGCCGCGGGCATCGGCATGGTGTTCCAGCACTTCAAGCTGGTCGAAAATTTTACCGTGCTGGAAAATATCATTCTAGGTGCGGAGGACGGACGCTGGCTCAAGCCGTCCATCGCGAAAGCGCGGCGTACCCTGCTGGAACTTGCCGCCGATTACGGGCTGAGCGTAGAGCCTGATGCGCTCATTCAGGACATCGGCGTGGGCATGCAGCAGCGCGTGGAAATCCTCAAGGCGCTCTACCGGCAGGCAGATATCCTGATTTTGGACGAGCCCACTGGCGTGCTCACTCCGGCGGAGGCCGACCAGCTGTTTCGCATTCTGGACCGGCTTCGCGCGGAAGGTAAAACCATCATCCTGATCACCCACAAGTTGCGGGAGATCATGGACACCACCGATACTGTATCAGTGATGCGGCGCGGCGAGATGACCGCAACCGTCAAAACCTCCGAAACGTCCCCGGCCGAGCTTGCCGAGTTGATGGTCGGCCGCAAGGTCCTGCTGCGTGTCGATAAAACGCCCGCACAGCCGGGCGACGTGGTCCTCGACATCAAAGGCCTGCGGGTACGCGACGATAAGGGGGTCGAGCGTCTCAAGGGCATCGATCTTCAGGTGCGTGCGGGCGAGGTGCTGGGGATTGCGGGCGTCGCAGGCAACGGCCAATCGGAGCTTCTCGAAGTGCTGGGCGGCTACGCCGACGGGACCGGCAGCATTACGGTGAACGGCCAGCCGCTAGATCTCTCTGGCAAGCACGCGGACGGCCAATCACGCCGCGCGCGCGGCATTGCCCATGTACCCGAGGACCGCCAGCGCGAGGGGCTGATCATGGATTTTACCGCATGGGAAAACGTCGCCTTCGGCTATCATCATGATGCCGCCTACCGCTCCGGTATCCTAATGAACAACGCAGCCATCCGCAGTGACACGGAAGCCAAAATGGCCCGTTTCGACGTGCGCCCACCGGACCCCAAACTCGCAGCCAAGAACTTCTCGGGCGGCAACCAGCAAAAGATCGTGCTCGCCCGCGAGATCGAGCGGAACCCCGATCTGCTGCTGATCGGGCAGCCCACGCGCGGGGTCGATATCGGGGCCATCGAATTCATCCACCAGCAGATCATCACTCTGCGCGACAAGGGCAAGGCCGTGCTGCTGGTCTCGGTCGAGCTAGACGAGATCATGGCGCTGTCCGACAGGATTGCGGTCATGTTCGACGGGCATATCATGGGTGAACGCCTGCCCGCCCAGACCGACGAGAAAGAGCTGGGCCTGCTCATGGCGGGGATCACAGACACAGATCAGCCGCACAGTGCCGCGGAGGTCGAGGCGAACCTCGCCCATGCAGGCGAGGGAGCGCACTAATGGATGTTATGCCGAAATGGGCCGAGGTCATTCTCGTACCGCTGATCTCGCTCCTGCTCGCCGCAATACTCTCCGCGCTTGTGATTCTGGCGATCGGCGAGGATCCGGTCGCAGCGGTCAAGCTCATGGTGACGGGCGCACTCGGGTCGAGCTACGGCTGGGGCTATACGCTCTATTACGCCACAAATTTCATGTTTACCGGATTGGCAGTTTCCATCGCGTTTCACGCGCGCCTGTTCAACATCGGCGGTGAGGGTCAGGCGGCCCTTGGCGGCCTCGGCGTGGCACTGGCGTGTCTCTACATCCCCTGGCCGCACTGGTCGCTGGCGCTGGTAGGCGCTGCGCTGGCGGCAGGGCTTTTCGGGGCCGCCTGGGCCGCAATCCCCGCTTGGCTACAAGCCAAACGCGGCAGCCACATCGTTATAACCACGATCATGTTCAATTTCATTGCCGCATCCCTGCTCAATTACGTGCTGGTCAACATGCTGCGCCCGCAGGGGTCAATGGACCCCGCGACGGCACGCTTCCCCGAAACGGTCCACCTGCCGACGCTGCATGATCTGCTGGCGCCGCTGGGCATCGAATTTTCCCGCTCCGCGCCCGCCAATGTCTCGCTTCTGGTCGCCGTCGCGGCCTGCATCTTCCTGTGGTTTCTGATCTGGCGCACGCGGCTGGGCTACGAGATCCGCAGCTTTGGCAATTCGGAATCGGCAGCGAGATATGCGGGCATGCCCCCGGTCAAAATCATCATGGTCACGATGATGATCTCTGGCGCACTCGCAGGCATGATGGCGATCAACAATGTAATGGGCGAGGCAGAGCGGCTGGTCCTCAACTCTGTCGAGGGCGCGGGATTCATCGGCATCGCGGTCGCGCTCATGGGCCGGTCGCATCCTCTGGGTGTGTTCATCGCGGCCATCCTCTTCGGGTTTCTCTATCAGGGTGGGGCGGAGCTTGCGCTCTGGACCACCATCCCGCGCGAACTCATCGTCGTCATTCAGGCGCTCGTGATCCTGTTCACCGGCGCACTCGACAATATGGTGCGCATGCCGCTGGAGCGGATCTTCCTCGCCGCGCGCCACCGCCGCGCACCCAAGCCCGAGCGGAAGGGAGCCTGAGCAATGGATTTCCTGACCCTGATCCAACTTCTGGACTCCACGGTCCGTCTTGCTACGCCGCTACTGCTCGCCTGTCTGGCGGGTCTTTATTCGGAGCGGGCGGGGATCTTCGATATCGGCTTGGAGGGCAAAATGCTCGCTGCCGCATTCTTTTCCGCCGCAATCGCCGCCATGACCGGCTCTGTCTGGATCGGCCTCCTAGCGGGGATCGGCGCCTCGCTCGCGCTCAGCGCAATCCACGGCATCGCATCCATAACCTTTCGCGGCAACCAGCTCATCTCGGGTGTCGCGATCAATTTCCTTGCCGCAGGTCTTACCGTGCTCATCGCGCAGGCGTGGTTCCAGCAGGGCGGGCGCACCCCATCGCTCATCGGGAAGGCGCGCTTCGAGCCGATCACGCTGCCCTTTGCCGAAAACGTGCAAAACGTGCCCTTCCTTGGCCCGATCTACTATGAGCTGATTTCCGGCCACTCTATTCTGGTCTATGTCGCCTTCGCCGCTGTACCTTTCACGTGGTGGCTGCTGTTTCGCACACGGTTCGGCTTGCGCCTGCGCGCGGTCGGGGAAAACCCCGCAGCGGTCGATACGGCGGGTGTTTCCGTCGTGGGATTGCGCTTTGCCGCGGTGGGCATCTGCGGCATCCTGTGCGGCATCGCAGGCGCTTATCTGAGTACAGCCTTGCAGGCGGGTTTCGTCAAGGACATGGCCGCCGGCCGCGGGTTTATCGCGCTGGCAGCACTCATCTTCGCCAAGTGGCGCCCTTGGCACGCGCTTTATGCCACGCTGCTGTTCGGGTTGTTCGGCGCGCTGGAGACCCGCCCCGACGTGATCGAGCAGATCATCGGCATCAAAGTACAGGGCCAGTTGCTCGCCGCGCTGCCATATGTGATGACCGTGATCATCCTCGCAGGCTTCGTGGGAAAAGCCATTCCACCGCGGGCGGGGGGGGAGCCTTACGTCAAAGAACGATAAGTCCAGATTGATCGAAGTCATATGTCCTTGAGGATATGAGATTGAATTTGCAAGCCACAGTGCCTAAGGACAATCATGCAGATATACCTCCCCATCGCCGAAGTCTCGGTCAACGCGTTTCTCCTTCTGGGGCTTGGCGGGATCGTGGGTATTTTGTCGGGGATGTTCGGTGTGGGCGGCGGATTTCTGATGACACCGCTGCTGTTTTTCATCGGCATACCGCCTGCAGTGGCCGTCGCCACGGAAGCGAACCAGATCGTGGCATCTTCATTTTCCGGCGTTCTGGCGCATTTCAAGCGCAAGACGGTGGACCTGCGCATGGGCACGGTGCTGCTGGTCGGCGGACTGGTCGGTGCAGCGCTGGGGGTGATGGTATTCAACTACCTCAAGGCGCAGGGTCAGGTCGATCTGCTGGTCAAGCTGTGCTACGTCGTTTTCCTAGGTGTGATCGGCGGGCTGATGTTCCTCGAAAGCCTCAACGCCATCCGCAACGTCAAAAAAGGTAAAGCGCCCAAACGCAAGAAGCACAACTGGATCCACGGACTGCCACTCAAGATGCGGTTTCGCGTCTCGGGCCTGTATATCTCCGTCATTCCGCCGCTGATCGTCGGAGTACTGGTCGGGGTGCTGGCAGCGATCATGGGCGTCGGTGGCGGCTTCATCATGGTGCCCGCGATGATCTACCTTCTCGGTATGCCGACGAAAGTCGTGGTCGGCACGTCGCTCTTCCAGATCATTTTTGTCACCGCCTTCACCACCATGCTGCACGCCACGACCAACTTTACCGTCGATATCGTGCTGGCGGTACTGCTCCTGGTGGGCGGGGTCATCGGCGCACAGATCGGCACGCGCATCGGCGTGAAAATGAAGGCGGAACAGTTGCGCATCCTGCTTGCAATGATGGTGCTGATCGTCTGCGGCAAGCTGGCGCTGGAACTGCTGCTGCAACCATCCGAGCTCTACTCCATCGCGGCGGAGGGGCATTGATGCGCCGGATCCTGCTCGCCGCCGCCCTGTGCCTTGCAGCCCTGCCCGCCGCTTCTGAGGAAGTCGTGCTGGGGCTGAGCAGCGATACCGTGTCGATCAACACCAATTTCGACGGCTCCGAAATCCTCGTCTTTGGCGCCATCAAACGCGATGCGCCCTTCCCGGCGGAGCCGCCAATGCACGTCATCGTGACAGTGTCTGGCCCGTCCGAGCCTGTCACCGTACGGCGTAAGGAAAAGAAGTTCGGCATCTGGGTGAACACGGACGCGGTCGAGATCGACAGCGCACCGAGCTTCTACGCCGTTTCAACCAGCACTCTGTTGGGCTTTGCGCTCAGCGATACGGAGGATGTGCGCCACCGTGTCTCGATTCCGCGCGCCATCCGCTCCGTCGGTGCGCCCGCCAACATCGTGAACAGCGAAACGTTCACGCAGGCGCTCATTCGCATCAAATCGCGCTCGAACCTTTACCAGCTCAACGAGGGCACGGTGAGCGTGGACGAACAGACCCTCTTTCGAACCTCGATCGCGCTGCCCGCCGCCCTTACCGAAGGCGACTACAAGACGCGGATTTTCCTGACCCGCGGCGGGGCCGTGGTATCACAATACGAGACGAGCATCTACGTACGTAAAGTCGGCATGGAGCGCTGGCTCTTTACGCTGAGCCGCGAGCAATCGTTTCTCTACGGGCTGCTGTCGCTCGCCATCGCGATATTCGCGGGCTGGGGGGCCTCCGCCGTGTTCAGCCTGCTGCGCCGCTAACCCCGGCCCAGATAGGGCATCTTTGTCGCCATTACGGTCATGAACGGTACGTTGACCCCAAGCGGCAGCTGCGCCATATGCAGCACCGAGGCGGCCGCATGCTTTACATCCATCGTCTGCATTTGCGGATTTCCCGCCTTGAGCCCTGCCACCATCTCGCTTTCGGCGTTGCCGATGTCGATCTGTCCTGCCGTGATGTCAAAAGGCCGTCCATCCAGCGCAAGCGATTTCGTGAGGCCCGTGATCGCGTGTTTTGTGGTGGTGTAGCACACCGAATTCTCGCGCGGGGTATGGGCCGAAATCGAGCCGTTGTTGATGATACGGCCGCCAGTGCCCTGCTTGCGCATCGCGCCAAAGGCAAGCCGCGCGGCGATGAACATACCGTTGAGGTTCACGCCAAGCACCTGCGCCCAATCTTCCAATGCGATCTCGTCAATGGGTGCGGACGGCCCAAAAATGCCCGCATTGTTGAAAAGCACATCAACCTGACCGAAACGCTCGAAGGCTTCTGCCATGGCCGCCGCATCTGTGACGTCCGCTGGCAGGCAAACCGCCTGCGCATGGCCTTGTGCGGCATCGCTCAACAGATCTGCGCGCCGCGCGATCATCCCCACGCGCCACCTCGCCGCCAAAAACATCTGCGCCGTGGCCCGTCCGATGCCGGAGCTTGCCCCCGTGATCACGATTGATTTCATCCGAATTCCTCCTCAGTCGCGTCCAGTGTCAGCGCCGCCGCCGGTGCGCTTCGCAGATCATCCACATGCAGCGCGTAGGAGGGCGTCGACAGGCGATTGCGGACCACCCAAATGAGCCGCTCCTGCGCGCGGGTGATCGCCACATAGGCGAGCCGCTTCCACAGCGGCTGTCCTGCCTCCATCCGCCCCATCCGTGCAGCAGCGTAAAGGTCGGGCGCAAAGACTTGAACCGTGTCCCATTGCGAGCCCTGTGCCTTGTGGATCGTCACCGCCGCGCCATGCAGGAACGTGGCCCCCATGCGGGCGGCAAAGGGGATGAACGGCTCTTCCTCGTCGGGCTTCTCGATCTTCACGATGCTCGCGGCACTCACCTGCGGGTCCTCCGCGCCCATCACATGCAGACGCGAAAACCCCGGCTTGCGCCCTTCTCCCAGATACACCACCTGCGCACCTTTGATCAGCCCACGCGCCTCCAGATCGAGCCGCTTCTTGCGGTGCTTGAGCGGCAGCTCAATCCCGTCACAAATGAGCGGCTCTCCGGCCAGAAGCGCATCCTCCGGCGCGCCGTGCACGCGGCGAAATGCGTTGATCAGCCGGATCCGCGTGGCATTGCGCCAGACCAGCACGGGGCTGCGCGCCATCAGATCCACCTCCACCCGCTGGCCCCAGACGACCCGCTCATCGCGTTTGGAAGCCTCCTCCACCATCCGCTCGAACTGTTCGAAACCGATATCGGGATCGGCCAATGCATGCGCGAGATCGAGGATCGGATTGTCCGCCTCCTGCCTGAAAATCCGGTTGAGATTCATCACGCGGGTCGTCGGCAGTTTTTCAAAAACCATCGTGCCCGATTGGCCCACCGGCGCAAGCTGCGCGGGATCACCGAACAGCAGGAGCGTCGGGAAGATTTCCTTAAGATCCTCGAATTGCTTGTCATCGAGCATGGAGGACTCATCGACGAAACCAATGTCCAACGGCTCCTCCCGGCGCTTCCAGCCGGTGATGAAATCACTGCCTCGTAGACCCGCCGCCGCCAACGCGCCCGGAATGGATTTGTTGTTTTGATAGAACCCGTAGGCACGGTCGAGCGCGATTTCGGTCAGACCCTCCACGTCAACAGGCCGCTCCCCATTGCCGGCCAGCCATTCGGCAATCCGCTCGTATTCGGGATCATAGACAGGGGTATAGAGAATGCGGTGTATCGTGGTGGCAGGCACGCCCCGTAGGCGCAACACACTCGCGGCTTTGTTCGTGGGCGCGAGGATCGCCAGCGTGCGCTTGTCTTTGCGCTTCTTGCTCTCGTAATCGCCCGAGACGATATCGACGCCTGCCGCTTCCATCGCGCGGTAAAGCTCGGCCAGCAGGAGCGTCTTGCCCGAGCCCGCCTTCCCGGTCACCGCCATCACTTGCGGCTTGTTGCCCTTTGGCGGCATCAGCAGATCGTCCGCAAGGCTGATCCCCGCCGATTTCAGCATCACGCTGACGGCATCATGGGCGGCGGCCTGATCGTCGGAATATACGAGTTCGGTGGTCATGGGCGCACACTATGCCCAGACCACCGCCACGGCCAGAGGCGTTCAGGCGCTTGCGGCAAATTCCTGTGCGGAGCCTGCGTCAAAAGCCCGATTGAACCACGCGCGGCTAAGCGAAGGCGTGATGCCCGCCCGCTGCGCCACACGCAGCTGTGCGGTTTGGTCGAACGCCCACAGCCCCACGCTGATCTGCGCACGGCCCGCGCCCACACTGCCCAGAACCTCCGGCGATGATCCAACACGCTTGTAGATCCGCACCATTCGCGCATCGAAGACGCCCACAAAATGCAGCACGCCAAAGCCCTGCATAATCTCGCCCCCGCCGAGCATCAGGGCGGCCGCGACATTGGCCCCCTGCCCCGGCGCCATGCAAAAGCGGGTACATTCCCAGATGTGCGGGCTGCGGATCGGTGCGGAAGTAAGATGGCCGAAATGATCGTTGACCATTACAGGGCCGGTTGTGGGCAAAAAGCGGGTGGAGCCGCCGTGCCCGCCCTCCGCCGTCTCCCAGATCACATAAAGTGGATTGAGCGCATCGTATTCATCACGCTCAAAACCTCGGGCATCGACCGATACATCCCATTTCAAACGAGTGCGAAACTGGTCGGCGCGGTGGGTAAACATCTCATCTGCAAGACGCGGATGACTCTTGAGTTGATCGGCATAAAGATATCGCAACATGGAAAGCTCCCCGTGGCATCAAATTGATGTCGCGAGCCTAGCCGCCCATTTATTAATACCTTACCCGCATCACGTGCGATCAAGCGGGAATTTGCGCAACGGCTGAAATCAGCGTCGCTACACAACGATAAGCCCACGGCTCATCGCACGGGCCACCGCATGGGTCGTGTTGAGCGCACCGAGCTTGAAACGCGCACTCTCGATATATACCCGCAGGGTGTGCTCGGAAATCGAGAGGGAGTTGGCGACTTGCGCACGGCTGTATCCCATCGCCAGCAAGGTCATCGCATCAATCTCGCGTGGCGAAAGCGAGGATTGCTGTATCGGCTGTCGGCCCGGCTCGAACTCAAGGGCCTTCTCGTTGAAATAATGCGCGATCAGGATTAGGTCCCGACGATTTTCCTCGGTGAATTTCGTCCACTCCGCATCGTCGCAGTTATGATTCACCGTAAACAGCGCGAATTGGCCATTCGGCCCGCGGATCGGGATAGAATAGCCCTGATTGCCGACGCCGTATTCCGCCGAAGTCCTCAAAAATTCGCGGGCAGCCTTGCTTGACCAATCGAGGCGCTTCCAGTCCACGGGATGAAACCGCTGATAGCAACCCTGGACGACGGGATCGATCCGGACATAATTTTGAGACAGATATTGGTCCTGCCACGCGTCAGAGTAGGTACCGCAGCCGTACTGATCACCAGCTGAATCTACCCAGTGATACACCAGATGATCCACCTTGTAATGGTCCCTCAGCGCCTCCGAGACGCTCTGCATCCCGTCAAGCGTGTCCGCCTGTTCCAGCGCGGAAAGGATGCTCTCCAACTGTTTGTCCGTCCCTAACATGCCCGCTTGCCGCAGACCTCTCATCCCTTGAGGCGAACTCAGCCGTGGCTATCAGCGCAGTGTCATCGAGCTGCTCTGCCAATAGAGGCAGGTCGTTGGCTTCGGCAAAACTGCGCAGATCGGCAAGGACGTCCAGTATCCAATCACTACGCATCCTAATTTCCCTCTTAAATGGTTAACAGATCGTTAATACAATCATAGCATGTATTAAAACCGCGCTCCAATTCACGAATTTCCACTCCCCAGATATAGCGAGGGCAACATTCCTAAGCGCTTGATCGCATTGAACCCGTTTCAGAAACGTAAACGCCCCGCGAATACCTGAAGTGATTCGCGGGGCGCAAGATTGGTCAGTAGCAGAGTGCTCAGGTTACTTGCGCGCTTCGAGTGCATCCTCAAGGGTACGCAGCCCGGTTTTGGGCGCCTGCACCAGCACCGACATGTTGCCAGGCTTATGCTCGTTGCGCAGCATCTTCATATGCGCCTCGGGCAGATCGTCCCAGGCAAACACTTCCGACATGCACGGATCCAGACGCCGCTCCAACATCAGCTTGTTGGCTGCGGCGGCTTGCTTGAGGTGGGCAAAGTGCGAACCCTGCAAGCGCTTCTGGTGCATCCACATATAGCGGACGTCGAAGGTACAGTTGAAACCGGTGGTGCCGGCACAGATCACCACCATGCCGCCTTTTTTGCACACCAGGCTGGAGACGGGGAACGTGCTCTCACCGGGATGCTCGAACACCATGTCAACGCTCACGCCCTTGCCAGTGATTTCCCAGATCGCCTTACCGAAGCGGCGCGCTTCCTTGAGCCATTCGTTGTATTCGGGCGTGTTCACCGTAGGCATCTGGCCCCAGCACGTGAAATCCTTGCGGTTGATCACGCCCTTGGCCCCGAGATCCATCACAAACTGCCGCTTGCTCTCGTCCGAGATCACCGCAATCGCATTGGCGCCGGCCGTGTTGATCAGCTGGATCGCGTAGGAGCCAAGGCCCCCCGATGCACCCCAGACCAGGACGTTCTGGCCGGGCTTGAGATCATGGGGCTCGTGGCCAAAAAGCATCCGGTACGCGGTGGCGAGCGTCAGCGTATAGCAGGCCGCCTCTTCCCAGGTCAGGTGTTTGGGGCGCGGCATCAACTGCTGACTCTGCACCCTCGTGAACTGCGAAAAGGAGCCGTCAGGGGTCTCGTAGCCCCAAATGCGCTGGGTGGGCGAATACATAGGATCGCCCCCGTTGCACTCCTCGTCGTCGCCGTCATCCTGGTTGCAGTGCACGACCACTTCGTCGCCCACCTTCCAGCGCTTCACCTTGTCGCCCACGGCCCAGACGATGCCCGCCGCATCCGAGCCTGCGATATGGTAGGGCTGCTTGTGACCGTCGAACGGGCTGATCGGCGTGCCGAGCGCTGCCCACACACCATTATAGTTCACGCCCGCCGCCATCACGAGGACCAGCACATCCTGGCTGTCCAGTTCGGGCACATCCACAACTTCCTTGAGCATGGCGGTATCCGGGTCGCCGTGCCGCTCGCGGCGAATCAACCAACCGTGCATTTTCTTGGGCACATAGCCCATGGGTGGTATTTCACCCATGTCATACAGGTCCTTTTCAGGAGCCTCGTATTGTGCGATCGCGGTATCAAGTGCCATGTCGTCCTCCTGCGGATCTGTTCCGTGCCGCAGTGCAGTAAAGCGGCCATAGCTGATGTGATTACGCTCGGTTGCGCAATATTGCAACCTCTAGAGCATCATTTTTGTAATTTTATGACCCAGCAGCCGCAGAAATTTATTCTGCAACTGCAGCATCCCCAGCCAAGTCGCCACTACCATAGCCGCGCGGCAGATAGTGTGCGATTGAATTGGCATAAAAATCTGTCGCCGTTTCCTGCCCTTGCATGATGTGCCATGTTTCGCCGCGCCGTTCGATCAGGCCGTGTTGCGCCATGTGCCGACACGCCTCGCTCACTTCGCTCGCCAGATCGCCGCTATCCAGCACGACCGACCTCTGGGGGATCTCGGCCAACAGCGCGCCCACTGCGATCTCAAGGGTGGCGCTGTCCGCCGGTCCCTGCGCGCGCAGTACCGTCGCGACAAGCGGCACACCGAGCACCGGCATCACCGCTTCGATGCGGCGCATCAGCTCCAGCGACAGTTCTTCCACATCCTCGACCTTGCCATAGTCCCGCAAGCTCACAGGCGCACCGAAAGCCACCGCCGCCGTGCCGAACCGCGTATCTTGCCCGCGCAAACGCTTCCAGAACTTGCGCGCGATAAATGCCACCACGACCGAGATCCGCGCGCCGAACCGCCGGTCCCCGCGCGCGTGGGCTGCGAGCAGCACACGGTCTTCAAGCACTCGGTCGTAATTGATTGCCACAGGCACGAAAACGATGTCGCGCGGCCCAGCCACGTCGAATCCGTCCACTAGGTAGCTCAGCAGTCCCACCTTGGGCGGCTGCAAGCGCCCCGTGAGGCTCAGGCCACCCTCAGGATAGAAAGCCTGCGTGTCTCCCCCGCTCGTCGCCATCTGGACATACCGCGAGAGCACCTTGCGGTAGAGCCCCCCGCGCGAGCGTCGGCGAATGAAATAGGCTCCCCACATGCGGATCAGCGAGGACAGCGGCCAGACCCGCGCCCATTCGCCCACCGCATAGCTCAGGGTCGAGGTTTTGGAGGCCAGATAGGTCACCAGAACGTAATCCATATTGCTGCGGTGATTCATGACGAATACCGGGGTCGCATTTTCCGGAATTGCGGCAAATACCTCGTCATTCTGCGTCGCGGTGCGAATACGGTAGACCGATTCCGCCAGCACTTTCGCCACCCGCATCGCAAAACTGAAATAGGCAAAGGCAGAAAAACTGGGCACGATTTCGCGCGCGTACTCGCGCGCCTTCTGAAACGCGACGTTCTCGGGCACGTTGTTTTTCTCGGCATAAAGCGCAATTTCCTGACTGACTTCAGGATCATAGATGAGGCGCTGGATCATGTCGTACCGTCGCGCCAGCTTGAAGGGCTGAATGGGCCGCTTGAGCCGACTATTGAGCCGCTCCACAGCCCGCTCGAACCGCCGACGAAAAAACCAGCGCACCGACGGCAGAAGGAAATGGCTCAGTGCAGTCACTGCTGCAAAAAGCACGATCAGGATAAATAGCCAGAGCGGAAGAGTTACAGTGTGAGTCATACGCGAAGACGTTTATCCTGAAAAGCGCTGCGTCACAAAAGAAACCGCATGCCGCATTGCAGCGAATTGACACTTGCCGAATATTTCCGATATCAAGCAGATAGCGCAAGAATATTGCCACAGCTTTCCAGAGAGGCCCGCCATGACCGATGCACCGCAAAAAGACCGCCCTTGGTTGATCCGCACCTACGCGGGCCACTCCACCGCGGCCGCCTCCAACGCGCTCTATCGTGGTAACCTTGCCAAAGGCCAGACGGGCCTTTCGGTCGCCTTCGATCTGCCAACCCAAACCGGATATGACAGCGATCACATTCTGTCGCGCGGTGAAGTGGGCAAGGTCGGCGTGCCTGTGGGCCATCTGGGCGATATGCGGGCCCTGTTTGACAATATCCCGCTCGAGCAGATGAACACCTCCATGACGATCAACGCGACAGCGCCCTGGCTCCTATCGCTGTATATCGCCGTAGCGCAGGAGCAGGGCGCGGATGTGACCCAGTTGCAAGGCACCGTGCAGAACGACCTGATCAAAGAATACCTCTCGCGCGGCACCTATATCTGCCCGCCGGCCCCCTCGCTCAAGATGATCGCGGATGTGGCCGAGTACTGCTACACCAACGTGCCCAAATGGAACCCGATGAACGTGTGTTCTTACCACCTTCAAGAGGCCGGTGCGACGCCCGAGCAGGAGCTTTCCTTTGCCCTTGCCACGGCTACGGCCGTGCTTGACCAGTTGCGCCCGCGCGTGGCGGAGGAGGACTTTCCCGCACTCGTCGGTCGCATTTCCTTCTTCGTCAACGCAGGTATCCGTTTCGTCACCGAAATGTGCAAAATGCGCGCCTTCGTCGATCTGTGGGACGAAATTTGCGAGACCCGTTATGGGGTCACTGACCCCAAATATCGCCGTTTCCGCTACGGCGTGCAGGTAAACTCGCTCGGCCTGACCGAACAGCAGCCTGAAAACAACGTCTACCGCATCCTGATCGAAATGCTCGCTGTCACGCTCAGCAAAAAGGCCCGCGCCCGCGCCGTCCAGCTGCCGGCTTGGAACGAGGCCCTCGGCCTGCCGCGTCCGTGGGACCAGCAGTGGTCCATGCGCATGCAACAGATTCTCGCCTACGAGACTGATCTGCTGGAATTCGACGATCTCTTCGAAGGCAATCCCGCCGTAGATGCCAAGGTCGAGGAGCTAAAGAAAGGCGCGCGTGCCGAGCTCGCGCTGCTCGACGATATGGGCGGCGCGATCGACGCGATTGATTACATGAAATCCCGTCTGGTCGAGAGCAACGCAGAGCGCCTCGGCCGGATCGAAGCCGGTGAAACCATCGTCGTGGGCGTCAACAAATGGCAAAAAGGCGAGCCCTCCCCGCTCATGACCGGAGATGGCGGCATCATGACTGTCGATCCGAAGGTCGAGGCCGAGCAGATCGACGCGCTCAACGCCTGGCGCGACCAGCGCAATGAGGGCGAGGTCAAAGCCGCGCTCAAGGATCTGCGCGCCGCTGCCGCCGAGGGGCGCAATATCATGCCCGCCTCCATCGTCGCAGCCAAGGCAGGGGTCACTACCGGTGAATGGGCCGAGCAGATGCGCGCCGTCCACGGCGAATACCGTGGCCCCACCGGTGTCGCCGCGGGCCGCTCGAACAAGACCGAAGGGCTGGATGATCTGCGCCTGTCCGTCGATGCGGTCAGTGACCGTCTGGGCCGTCGTCTGAAATTCCTCGTCGGCAAGCCTGGGCTCGATGGGCATTCAAATGGCGCCGAGCAAATCGCCGTGCGCGCGCGCGATTGCGGCATGGATATCGCCTATGAGGGCATCCGCCTCACCCCATCCGAAATCGTAGCAGCCGCGCTAAACGACAAGGCGCATGTGGTCGGACTTTCCATTTTGTCGGGCTCTCATATTCCGCTGGTCGAGGATTTGATGGGCCAGATGCGCGAAGCTGGTCTGGGCTCTATTCCGGTCATCGTGGGCGGCATCATTCCAGAAGACGATGCACAACGCCTGCGTGCAATGGGTGTAGCACGGGTCTACACTCCCAAGGATTTCGAACTCAACACAATCATGGCCGATATTGTTACCTTGGTGGACCCAGCCTCGGTTGCTGCAGAGTAGCGGAAAATAGACTGTAATTTGGCTGTAATACGGAGTATCGCGTCCTTAGAAACTAAGGAGTGTTGTTTCAATGACGAGTGAACTTAAGACGATGAGCCGTAAAGAGCTCGAAAAACTCTTGGGGGAAGTAAAGAAAGCACTACACGCGGCACAAGCACGCGATCGCCGTGATGCCCTTAAGGCAGCAGAACGTGCAGCTGCTGAATATGGCTTCAATCTGAGTGACTTGGAAGAGAAGAAGCCGGCGAAAGAGAAGAAAGCCAAAGCACCTAAGAAGGCCGTGAAACCGTCCAAACCCAAATACGCAGACCCCGCGGATCCGACGCGGACATGGACAGGAAAGGGGCGCCAGCCGAATTGGTTTAGAGAAGCCGTGCAAAAGGGAGTCGATATCTCTTCGCTCGAAATCTGATCCAATTTTCCATATTCGCGACAAGGTTGCGGCGAATTTCCGCCGCAACCTTGTCGCTGGAGCTTAAACCACCAAAGCTTCCCGCCCGAAGATATACCGCCAGCGAGTGCGGTCCTGCATCACAATCTCACCCCCGCCCGCACGCGGCGTTTCGGACATAATCATACCCACTCCGGACAAGCCATTCGAGCAGGATACCGGAGATGTGACCGTCGCCGTCTGCGAAGCCAGACGAAAACCGCCCTGACAATTGGTTCTACCGTTGCTCACCTGAAAGCATCACCCTTCCAGAAATGTCGCGGTCGCTGATCCCTTGTAGACGATATTGCCCAGACCCACGACGGCGACGGGATGACTGACTTCACAGGCCGCAAGCAGGCCGAGGCAAGCTGCTGCAATCAGAGATAATAGACGCATGGTAATACGGTTTGTTTCGGTTGCCCCTTCACCAAACGGTATTGGCGCCGATTGCGAGCGTAAGGGAAACCTCTATTGGAACTTGCTCCCACCACACGGGCTGGGCATCCTGCGGCCACCGACACAGGAGATTAAACGATGACAGTTCATATTGGCGCCCGTCCCGACCAGATCGCCCCGACTGTGCTGATGCCCGGCGATCCCTATCGCGCCCGCTGGGCCGCGCAAACATTCCTCGACGGCGCTGAGTTGGTCAACGAGGTACGCGGCATGCTCGGCTACACCGGCACATGGCGCGGCAACCGCGTTACTATACAGGGCTCGGGCATGGGCATGCCCTCGCTCTCGATCTACGCGAACGAGCTCATCACGACCTATGACGCCCAGACCCTCATCCGCATAGGGTCGTGCGGCGGGATGCAGCCCCATGTGGCAATCCGCGACGTGATCATCGCCATGACCGCCAGCACCATCACTTCACCGTCCAAAGGTATCCTGCGCGAGATCAACTACGCCCCCTGCGCCGATTGGGGCCTACTGCGCGCGGCTGTCGCGGCCGCGGAAGCAGCGGGAGCACGGACGCACGTAGGCGGCATCTATTCCTCGGATGTCTTTTACGCCGAGCGCCCCGATCTGGACGAACAGATGGTGCGCCATGGCATCCTTGCCGTGGAGATGGAAGCAGCTGAGCTTTACACCCTCGCCGCCCGCCACGGACGTCGCGCACTCGCGGTGCTGACCGTATCGGACCATTTGCAGACCGGAGAGGCACTCCCGTCAGAGGACCGAGAACGCACATTCGGCGACATGGTCGAGATTGCACTTGAGGCCGCCTTCAACGAAAAGTGAGCCTGCGATCCGACCTGGATTTGAGTTTAAAAGGCCGATTAAAGGAAAAGCACTATCTTCCGTGCGAGCGGTCATAGGCGTTGAGCGGTGGCGGGGTCCAACCCTTCAGGGCTCCCTCGTCCGGCTTAAGGATTTCGACCAGCAACGGATGGCATTGGGCCTGATCAGACGAATGAACCGTGCTGCAATCGCCGCCAGGGCATGCGCTCAAAGCGCCCAGAAGATCGATTTCCGCAAAGAACTCGAGGCTGTCGCCGGGTCGCACGGGACTGGCTTTCATGAAGTACTGGCCGGTATCGCGGGTGAAACCAGTGCACATAAATACGTTCAGGACATCGTGGATATGCGGTTCTGCTTGCGTCGGCGTAATGCCGAGGTGATCCGCTAGCGCCCGCGTCAGATTGGAATGGCAACACTGGTGGTACTGCCCACCTGACAGCAAGTTATGTGTATAGGGATCGCAGCGCGTTCCAATCACGTCATGCACAGCCCCACCGAAGGTATCCTTGCCATACCACGCAAGACTATCGTGCGTGATCGTGGCCATGGGCCGCAGCGCGGGAAAACCCGACCACATCCGATGCCCACGCGAGATATGCGTGCCGTGCAGTGCGCGGGTCTTGCCGGAGTAGAAGCGCTCGCTCAGATCCTGCGCATTCCACAGGTTGAGATCGCCCACTTGGCTTCCTTCGATACTGGTGATGCGAAAGAAATAGCCCGCGGGCACTGTGAAAGTTGCGGCGTCGCGGGCGGGCACGACGATCTCGCCGGTTTTGATCAGCGAGGGGCGCGCGGCCTCCAGCATCGCCATATCAGGGGTGGGCAGCGTCTCCACCGGATAGCAAATGACGGGTGCTACCGCGCGACGGGCGTCTGCGTCAGACGGCCTGCTCATGCGTTCTGCCCCGCGAAACGACCCGAGGACAGGCACCCTCCCCGGAACGTGCCCTCCAGCGCATTATACCCGTGATAGCCGCCCCGGCCAAAGCCGCAAACCTCTCCTGCAACGAAAAGCCCGTGAAGTATCTCGCCCGTCGGGGTCAGTACGCGCCCCTGAATGTCCGTATGTATTCCGCCCAGCAACTTGCGCGTGATGACATTCAGGCGCACCGCAATCAGTGGGCCATGCGCCTTGTCGAGGATAGCGTGGGGCTTTGCAGTCCGGATGAGCTTGTCTCCTTTGTACTGGCGCGCGCCGCGGATGGCCGTGATCTGGGCATCCTTGCAAAAAGCATTGGTCAGTTGCAGATCGCTCGTACGGATTTGGGCGCGGATGTGATCAAGCTTTACAGGCGCATGAGGGGTAAATGCGTTCATCCGGCCCACCAGCGTCTCCAAATCATCCGCCACGATGAAGTCCGCCCCCTTTTGCTTGAACGCCTCCACGGCAGGGGTCGCCCCCTTACCCAGACGCGCGGCCAGCACCTCGCGCCAGCCGCCCTCCGTCAAGTCCGGGTTCTGCTCCGAACCGGACAGGGCAAACTCCTTCTCGATGATCTTTTGCGTGAGAATAAACCAACTGTGCTCGCCCACACTCAGGATGCGCCTGAGCGTGCCCAGGGTGTCGAAGCCGGACATAAAGGGCGCTTCCATCCGGTCGCACCGCGCGTCAAACCACATCGACGAGGGGCCGGGCAGCACCCGAATGCCGTGATTGGGCCAGATAGGATCGTGGTTTTGCAGGCCCTCGCAGTAGTGCCACATGCGGTTCTCGTTGATCATCCCCGCGCCTACGCTGGCCGCAATCCCCTGCATCCGGCCGTCCACGTAATCCGGCACACCCGCCACCATGATTCTTGGCGCTTTGCCAAGTCGCGCGGGCCAGTGCTTGCGCACAAGGGTATGGTTGCTACCGATGCCGACCGTTGTGACAATCACGGCTTCGGCACGGTTCTCCAAGGTACCAGTGATCTTACGTGAGGTCGATTGCCCGCGCGGGGCGCGCGTCTGTTCAAGCACCTCGCCGGTCCCACCCTTGATAGCGCCGTTCTCCACGATCAGCCCACTGGCGCGGTGGCGGAACGCCAGTTTGAGCCACCCGACTGCAGCGTAGCGCACCAACAGATCGGCCAGCGGCTTCACCACGCCTGTCCCGGTCCCCCAAGTGATGTGGAAGCGCGGCACCGAACTGCCGTGCCCCCCGGCGCCCGCCCCGCCCCGCTCGGCCCGGCCGACGACAGGAAACCACCGCATTCCCAGCCCATGCAGCCAGCCCCGCATATCACCCGCCGCAAACTCGACAAACCGCTCAGCCCAGAGACGCGGGTTGGCATATTCCGCCCGGTCGAATTGCGCCGAGCCCTGCCAATCGTTCCAGGCAAACTCAACGCTATCGCGGACGCCGAGGCAGCGCTGCTCAGGCGTGTCGGCCATGAAGAGGCCACCCAACGACCAAAGAGCCTGTCCGCCGAGGCTTTGCTGCCCCGCATGATCCAGCATCAGGACGCGTCGGCTCCGCAGTATCGCCTTATGGGCGGCGGTCATCCCGGCCAGCCCCGCGCCGATGACGATCACATCGGGTGAAAATTCTCCCATCACATACCCTTATCTACTCACAGCCACGCTATATGCAGCAGCGGTATTCTGTCGAGCGCGCTGGACCCGTCAGAGCGAAGGCCCGCCCAGATCCTTCCTGCAGCTCCGCGGCGGTCCTTTGGTTGCGGTGAAAGCTTCGGCCCCGCAAGCTGCACAGCGGTACATACGCAGGCTGCCTTTGTCGCCGCTGCGATCCTGCCGCCAGCGGCAGCCGCGCAGACCACGATTGCGCCACGCAAAATAGGCGACAGCGCCAAATATGATCGGTGCAAAGATGAGCAGCATCAGGTCGCCTGCACCTCCATAGCCCACAGATGCGGGCGCTGGCGCGAGCGCGCGATAAAGGCTGCACCATTGCCCCAGCCCTGCCATCCTGCCTGCGGCTCGTTCTCGATCTGCATTACGAAATCCCAAGTATCGCCCGTGGGCGCATAATCCCACCACGGCTCGGACTGCACGGTAGCAGGCCAGCCGCCCAGCTTCGTCTGTGTCACGCTCCGGCACCAGTCATAGGCATAGACGTCGTTGGCGTCGGTATCGATCACCTGCCCGGCCAGCTCATGGTTCGCATAATCCTGCTTCACCTCTGCCCATACGCCCCGCTGGGGGACAAGCGGGCTGGCGTGCGCGGGAGCTCTTGGGATGCGCAAATTTTCCAGCGTTTCGTAGCTGCGCAGCGCCCATGTGGCCGCTTCATCAGGTCTGCGGGTATCGCAGATCTGCATCGGCGCAGTCATATGATCGGGCGATATAAAAACAGTGATCACTGCCAAGTCGCGCAAGGCCTCGGGCACGAAGGGCGCTTGCGTAAGATTGATCTGGCACAGCGGCCACATCGGCGTGCCCTTATGGGCAGGCCATGCCTCGGCTCGCTGCCCGAGACGAACCGCGCCAAACATCGTCTCTAGCGGGTCGATATTGGCAGGCTTGGCAAATATCAGCGGCGCGCAGGGCCGCTCTAACGCGAGGCGAAGATCCGGCTCCGCCAGAGGACCCACTAAAATGGGCGGCCGCGCAGTTTTTTGCGCGCCGCCCATCAGGTTTTTCAGCCAGCCAAACATGGCGCGGGCTTAAACTGTCCGCTCGACCATCAGCTTCTTGATCTGGCTGATCGCCAGCGCAGGGTTCAGGCCCTTCGGGCAGGTCTTCGCGCAGTTCATGATCGTGTGGCAGCGGTAGAGCTTGAACGGATCCTCAAGCTCGTCCAGCCGCTCGCCGGTGCCCTCGTCGCGGCTGTCGATGATCCAGCGGTAGGCATGCAGCAGCGCTGCGGGTCCGAGGTAGCGGTCGCCGTTCCACCAGTAGCTGGGGCACGATGTCGAGCAGCAGGCGCACATGATGCACTCATAGAGGCCATCGAGCTTCGAGCGGTCCTCGATCGACTGCTTCCATTCCTTCGCGGGGGCGGGTGTTTCGGTTTCCAGCCATGGCTTGATGGAGGCGTGCTGGGCGTAGAAATGCGTGAGGTCAGGGATCAGATCCTTCACCACTGGCATGTGCGGCAACGGATAGATCTTCACCACACCTTTGACTTCGGCCATACCGTAGGTGCAAGCAAGCGTGTTGATCCCATCGATGTTCATCGCGCAGGAGCCGCAAATCCCCTCCCGGCACGAACGGCGGAAGGTCAGCGTAGGGTCAATCTCGTTCTTGATCTTGATGATGGCGTCCAGCACCATCGGGCCGCAGGTGTCCATATCGACGAAATACGTGTCGACAGAGGGGTTTTTGCCATCGTCGGGGTTCCAGCGGTAAATGTGGAACTCCTTGAGATTGGTCGCGCCCTCGGGCTTCGGCCAGGTCTTGCCGCTGGTCATGCGGGAGTTTTTGGGGAGCGTCAGTTGTACCATGATGCTGTTCCTTTTGGTCAGTCGGCGAAAGCGCCGTTTAATTCAGAATATCTTTTCTGTCAGATCGTCATCGGCGCGCGGGTGCGCAGACAGTTTTGTGTTTCGGGCCGCGCGAGCACGCTGCGCACCACGGCGACGGTGGTCTCGTCTACCCCCACCAGAGATGCACCCGCCAGTTCGCGCACTTCGACGGCTTGGGCATTCTCGATCACGCAGCCGGTAAAGGCCTCGATCAGCGGTTTGGGCACCTGCGGAAAATTAATAGCAATGACTTGGGTCACGGCAGAGGTCGCGGCTCTGCGCCCCGTCCGGTCGGTCGCGTCCGTCACGCGGTCGGAGGCGCTTTGCACTTCCGCGCAGCCCGCAAGCCCCGCACAGGCAATCAGTATCAATGCTCGGATCATAGGGTTGCCGCCTCTCTAGGGGGTAGGTGCAGGTGAAGCTTCGATGTCTCGGCCAATGTGGCCAGACGCTCCGCATCCTGTTCGAAATGGGGCATAAGACGCTGCATGAAGCGCAGATCGTGGGCGGCGGTCCACATCAGCATCTGGTATTCCAGATCGTCTGCCATTTCCGCATCGCGCGAGACTGAGCCAAGCTGGTCCACATCCGCGACCCGGTCCTGGAACGAGGATCCCCCCCCGTATCGCTGCACCTTGCCCCGTTCCATATCCCGTTCGGGCAATCCCAAGCTGCGCAGGATCCGCCCGCGGTAGCCCTCCGACTGCATCCAATCGTCATAGCAAATCGCGATCACACCGGCTGCATCGACCACACGATCAAGCCCCTGCACGTAAGTCGCGAAGGCCAGCGCCATGATCCGCATCCTGTCAGTGGCGCCAAATCCCTCGTTTTTCTTGATTTTCGCCAAAAGCGAGGCTGCCCAGTTGAGAAAGCTGCGATAAATGATGACCTGATGGGCGAAATGCGCATCGCGGAACCCATCACTCGCCTTTTGCGTCACGCCAGGCGCCTGTGGCATCCTGTCTTCGTAAGAGACGATCACCATCGGTGCTGCGCCCGCCTGCGCGATCCGCTCGACATCCTTGATGTCGTGGTGCGGCAACACCTCGCGTGCGGCCCCGTAAATATCGAGCGATCCATAGGCAGAGAGCGGGTTTTTCCCGAACTTGCAATTGTTGTAGAATATGCCGCCCGTCGCCGCCTCTGGCGCATTGCGCATCAGCCAGTCGATGATGGCGTGATTGCCGGAGCGGCGCATACCAAACACCTGCAGGGCGAATACGGGAGAGATACCCGCCCGCGACCATGCCGTGCCTGCCTGCGCCGCCACGTTCATGCTTAATATACCCGTGCCTTCGGCGCGATTTTCTTGAGATCGATCCCGCCTTCGTTGTGGCTGGTCAGCGGCTGCAAATGCACGCCACGGAAGCCAAGGCTCGCCTCGTTGCCCTTGAACCAGATCAGCGAGTGCTTGCGCCAGTTCTCATCATCGCGGTTCGGGTAGTCCTCATGCGCGTGTGCGCCTCGGCTTTCCTTACGCGCCGCTGCAGCGGTGATCGTGGCCACGGCATTGGGCATCAGGTTGGTAAGCTCCAGCGTTTCCATCAGATCGGAATTCCACACCAGCGAGGTATCGGTTACCTTGATATCGCTGAGCTTGCCCGCAACACCCTTCATCTTCTCCTCGCCCTCGGCCAGCGTCTTGTCGGTGCGGAACACCGCTGCATCTGCCTGCATGGTCTGCTGCATCTCAAGGCGCAGCTCGGCCGTGGGCACATGCCCTTTGGCATAACGCAATCCGTCAAAGCGTGAGAACGCCGCCTCGATCGAGCGTTTGCTCGGCGTCGGAACAGCAGCCTTGGGGTCTACGATCTGCGCCGCACGAATAGCCGCGGCACGCCCGAATACCACAAGATCGATGAGCGAGTTGGAGCCCAAACGGTTCGCACCATGCACGGATGCACAACCCGCCTCGCCCACAGCCATCAGACCTGGAGAGACATTGTCGGGCTTGTCTTTGGTCGGTGCCAACACTTCGCCCCAATAGTTGGTCGGAATACCGCCCATGTTGTAGTGGACCGTCGGCAGCACCGGAATCGGCTCCTTGGTCAGATCCACGCCCGCGAAAATACGTGCGCTCTCGGAGATGCCGGGCAAGCGCAGGTCAAGCGTTTCCGGCGGCAGGTGGTTGAGGTGCAGGTGGATGTGATCCTTCTTGTCGCCCACGCCGCGGCCTTCGCGGATCTCCATGGTCATACAGCGCGAAACAACGTCGCGTGATGCAAGATCCTTATAGGTCGGCGCATAGCGCTCCATGAACCGCTCGCCCTCAGAGTTGGTGAGATAGCCACCCTCCCCGCGTGCGCCTTCGGTGATCAGGCAGCCCGCGCCGTAAATGCCGGTCGGGTGGAACTGCACGAACTCCATGTCCTGCAGAGGCAGACCGGCACGCGCTGTCATCCCGCCGCCGTCGCCGGTGCAGGTATGCGCAGAGGTAGCACTGAAATATGCGCGGCCATAGCCGCCCGTCGCCAGCACCACCATCTTGGCGCTGAACAGATGCATCGTACCGTCGTCGAGCTTCCAACACAGGACGCCCTGGCAAACACCATCCTCGGACATCACGAGATCAATGGCGAAATATTCGATGTAGAATTCCGCGTTATGCTTGAGCGACTGGCCGTAAAGCGTGTGCAGGATCGCGTGGCCGGTCCGGTCGGCAGCGGCGCAAGTGCGCTGTACCGGTGGGCCCTCGCCGAATTCGGTCGTGTGGCCACCAAAGGGACGCTGGTAAATCTTGCCCTCTTCGGTCCGCGAGAACGGCACGCCGTAGTGCTCAAGCTCATATACCGCCTTTGGCGCCTCACGCGCTAGGTATTCCATCGCGTCCGTATCGCCGAGCCAGTCGGAGCCCTTTACGGTGTCGTACATGTGCCACTGCCAGCTGTCGGGGCCCATGTTGCTCAAAGAGGCGGCGATGCCACCCTGCGCCGCGACCGTGTGGGAGCGTGTAGGAAAAACCTTGGAGATACAGGCCGTTTTCAGCCCCTGCTCCGCCATGCCGAGCGTGGCGCGCAATCCCGCGCCGCCCGCTCCGACGACAACAACATCATATTCGTGGGTCTCATAATCATAAGCAGCCATATCATGCCCTCTTCAAAGCTTGGGGTGCGTCCGAAAACCGATCACGACCCTATCTGTTTCTGCGGCGCACTGCGCGCCCAATCCTGCGGTAATCCCTATCGGCGGAGCGACCCGCCTTTTTCTTTAATCTAGCATGGTTGGCGGAACCTGACAGGTCAATCCGCCACACCAATTGTCGCAGCACAAATCGCCTGCCTGATCACAGTGCGAGCCGTGCGAGGGCGAAAATACCGATCGCGGCTGCGCCGTAACTGATGCAAGTCATCGCGATAATCGAAATTTTTTGCGCCAACCCGTGCACATAATCCTCCAACAGCGTTTGTACCCCGTCGTTGAAGTGCTTGAACGTCACGAGGATGGTCAACCCGGCAACGATCGCGGGGAACGGGCGGCCGTAATAGGCCACAATTTCCTCATAAGAGCCGCCAAGGGCTGCGCCAAACGTAAACACGAAAAGCGGCAGCAGGATCAGCAAAGCGACCGAGCTGAGTGTCATCGACCAGTGATGTGCTGTGCCCGATTTGGCCGAGCCGAGGCCCATCGCGCGTTTGCGGTCTGTCAAAAATGCCATGATGCTCTCCTCAAACCAGCAATACGGTGATCAGTGTCAGCACGACCGAGCCGCCGATACAGGCCCAACCCAGCTTTTCCGCCGTGGGCACGTCCATCATCACCGCATTGTCCCAGATCAGATGCCGTACACCAGCGAGTGTATGATACCACAATCCAAGTACCGAGAAAAACAGGATCAGATCGCCGAACCAGCTCGTCAGAAACCCATTCACGATCGCAAAGTATTCCGAGCCGCTCGCAGCTGCCAGAAACCACCACACTACCAGCAGCGCGGAGATCAGCATCGCATTGCCCGTAATCCGCGTCAGGATAGATGTCATCGAGGTCAGCTGCGGGCGGTAAATCGACAAGTGGGGCGACAGGGGGCGGTTTCCCCGGTTCACATCGGCCATATCAGGCTCCTTTTGGATAGTTGGCGCTACACTTACCTAGTTTTTCCCCAGTGTCACGGGGGCAAGCGGGAAATCGCGGGGCCGTTTGGCAGAATTGAACGGAAAATTGTCGCAGTATGCAATTTTTGTGATCACACGATTATACCTGTGATCACAAGATGCAAAAAAGGCGCCCCGTTTTCGGAGCGCCTTTCATATCTATCTCTTAAAAAGGACTCAGCCCAGCGAACTGTCGATCGCCTTGCACGCATCCACAAGCCCTTTGACCGCGCTCACAGAACTGTCGAACATCGCCTGCTCGTCCTTGTTCATGGAGATCTCCACAACCTTCTCGATACCTCCCGCGCCTATCACTGTGGGCACGCCGACGTAGAAGCCGTCAAGCCCGTAGGCACCCGACACATAGGCGGCACAGGGCAGGACGCGCTTCTGGTCCTTGAGATAGGCCTCGGCCATCTCGATCGCCGATTGCGCGGGCGCATAGAACGCAGAGCCGGTCTTCAGCAGGCCAACGATTTCCGCGCCGCCGTCCCGGGTGCGCTGCACGATCGCATCAAGCTTTTCCTGCGAGGTCCAGCCCATGCTCACCAGATCGGGGAGCGGGATGCCCGCCACGGTGGAATACCGCACGAGCGGCACCATCGTATCGCCGTGCCCGCCCAGAACGAAAGCTGTCACATCACGCATCGACACCTGAAACTCTTCCGCCAGAAAATGCCGGAACCGCGCCGAATCGAGCACGCCTGCCATGCCGCAGACCTTCTCATGCGGGAGCCCGGAAAATTCGCGAAGCGCCCAGACCATCGCATCGAGCGGATTGGTGATACAAATGACGAATGCATCGGGTGCGTGCTTCGCGATGCCCTCGCCTACGGATTTCATCACCTTGAGGTTGATGCCCAGCAGATCGTCGCGGCTCATGCCCGGCTTGCGCGCCACACCGGCGGTCACGATGCACACATCAGCGCCCGCAATATCGGCATAATCCTGCGTGCCCGAGAGCGCAGCATCGAAACCTGCGGAGGGACCGGATTCGGCGATATCAAGGGCTTTGCCCTGTGGCAGACCCTCGGCGATGTCAAACATCACCACATCACCCAGTTCTTTTACAGCAGCGAGGTGGGCAAGCGTGCCACCGATGTTACCCGCGCCGATCAGTGCAATCTTGGCTCTAGCCATTGTGTACGTGCTCCATAAGGTTTGCGTTGCGTGGGGGATAAACCCATCGGTCCCCGCGCGCAAGACGACTGACGCGGAGCACGCCCCATTGCACAAAAAAGACCGCCCGGGGCGGGGCGGCCTTTCTCTGCTTCACATTGCGGGCTCCGTCGCCGAGGAGGCGAGTACGGAGCGCGCGCCGCTTACATCTCTGCGCGCTCGAAAGCAGGAGCAGCTTCCAGCTCTTCAACGGATGTCTTCACCACGAGGAAGTAGTCGTCGCTTTCGCCCTCTTCTTGTACGACGCTGATGGCACTCATCGGTACAGTCACATCACGTTCGCCGATTCCGATGAACCCGCCAATGCCCAGCACAACAGCAGACACGTCTCCGTCAGCCGTCACGATGATGTCGTTGATCTCGCCGATATCATCCCACTCCGTTTCGGATCCGGCCGCGACGTCCATGGTTGCATCCATATCCTGCTCGACGTTGTACACGCGCATACCGATCAGATTAGAGGCGAAAAGGTCTGTCGGATTCGCCATTACAGACCCGATGCCCATCGTCGCAATTGTCCCGGCCGGTGTGTCGGTTGCCATTGCGCCACTTTCGGTGCTCATGGTGCCGGACGTATCTGTATTCATAACCCCCGACGTGTCAGGGCCGTCGGCCGGAGCGGTGGTTTCGGACTGACCGAAAGCCGGCGCTGACAGCGACATGACGATAGCGGTTGTTGCAAGAAACTTATACATCGTAGTACCTCCTAAAGCGTTGTTACATAAGCGTAACTTCTAAAATACAAACGCATGGAGCTTCAAAAAGGTTCCGTCGCAACTCACCGATTTGTTATAATTTTTGATAATTGTCGGGCATCGGCATCCAAACCGCTGCGCCAGGATCACTTAACGTCGAATTTATTGAAACGTGGCGCGTCATCCAGAACGTCCTCGTACGTGTAGATGACGAAATACCGATCGCCCCGCACATCCGTCACCACTGTCAGCCCGTCCATGGCCGCGGTCACCTCGCGGTCCGCAAGACCCCAGAATCCGCCTACGCTCATCACGATCGCCTCGACCGTTCCATCAGCGTTAATCATCACATCCTTGATATGCGCGATCCGCTCAAAACGCTCGGCCCCGTCCAGCGCCATCGGCGCATCTGTATTGGGCCGTCCGCGGAAGTTATAAACCGGCTCGCCGATCATCTCGCGCACCAGCAGGCTGGCCTCGCTCATCTTCACGATGCCCACCTCGGTCTGTTCCGATTGTGCATGCGCCGCTCCGGTCAATGCAATCATCAACGCGGTCAAGCTCAGCAAAATCTTCATGTCGCGGGTCCTCCACAAGGCCAGTTCAAAAACAGCGGTTGGTGCGCCCAACGCTACCTGTCAAAGATAATAATAAGAGGGCGAATTCAAGAGGCACACATGCTCAATCTCGATCTTTGGTTTTTCACCGTGGCAGGGCCCGCAGTTATGTTTGCAGGTATCTCGAAAGGAGGATTTGGCTCCGGAGCAGCCTTTGCCGCCGCTTCCGTGTTGGCGCTCGTCGTCGATCCGGGCCTTGCCCTCGGCGTAATGCTGCCGCTGCTGATGCTCATTGATCTGGCGTCGGTCAGAGCCTATTGGGGCCGCTGGCATCTGCGCGAGGCACTGCTTTTAATTGTGGGGGGGCTGCCCGGCGTGGCCCTCGGCACGGTGCTCTACAGGGTCGCCTCCCCAGATATGCTTCGCCTGCTGATCGGGCTCGTCTCCATCGGCTTTGTCGCCTGGCAGATCGCTGTCAAGCGCGGCTGGCTCCGCTTCGGCGCGCGTCGCATGCCCGATGGTGCAGGGCTGGTCGCAGGAGCCGTAGCGGGGTTCACGAGCTTCGTGAGCCATGCGGGCGGGCCTCCTGCGGCGGTCTTTCTTCTCTCGCGCGGGCTTACAAAGACTGGGTATCAGGCCACATCGGTGCTCATCTTCTGGGCCATCAATATCTTTAAGTTCGTCCCTTACGCCTTCTTGGGCATGTTTACCCAACAAACCGCCACGGCAAACCTCGTACTCGCCCCCTTCGCGCTGCTGGGCGCGTGGCTTGGCGTTCGCGCGCACCGGCTTGTGCCGGAGCGGGCGTTTTTCACGCTCACCTACATATTGCTCACGGTAACCGGCGCGAAACTCATCTGGGACGGGCTGACCTGAAACGCAAGTCTCAGGCGTCGTTGCCCTTGGGCGGCAGCGCCTCCGCGACCGTCTCGAACGATTGGCCGGATGCCACGAGACAGCTTACGCCAGTGGCCATCGTCACGATAATCGTCCAACTCCCGGTCTCGGCGCTCGCAAAAACCTCGATCATCTGGTTGTTCGATCCAATTCCAATGCTTTGCCGCGTCTCGCCATAGCCGCTTGCCAGCCGCTCGACCACCGCCGCCCGCGGGCCGCAGTTGCGCGCCGATTGGGCGCTGGCTTGCGTCGCCCCGATGAAAATTGCCGCCGCTGCCGTAAGCGCGGCAAGGTGGATAAACTTCATTGTCCGTGTCATATCAGTGCCCTTCCAGTGTGAAGCGGCGGCGCGGCAAACATCCCGGGGCCACCGAATTGATAATGTCCTTGCCCAAGCACCCCGATCTGCGCTCCGGCAACACTCCAATCCTGCGCTTCAAGCTCTCAAAACAGAGTTAACGCGGCGTCCGCGCCCGTTGCGCAGCGTTTTTCGCTGCACTGCGGCGCAAATGGGGTTGAAGTTTTTGCGCTAAAATGCCCCTGTGTGCGCAATAATGTTGCGCCCTACAAACACAAGGAGCTTTCCATGCCCTCCATCGCGCGCCCGCTGCGGTCCGTTCTCTACATTCCCGGCTCCAAACCGCGCGCGCTCGACAAAGCGCGCGGCCTGTCGGCCGATGCGATCATCTTCGATCTGGAGGATGCCGTTATCCCAGAAGAGAAAATCGCTGCCCGTGCCACGCTCGCCGAGGCGCTTGCAGTGGGCGGCTATGGCGCGCGCCTCAAGATCATCCGCATCAACGGTCTGGATACCGAATGGGGAATGGACGATGCAAAAGCTGCGGCAACGATGGGCGCAGATGCCATCCTGCTGCCAAAGGTAAATTCCCCCGCCGATCTGGAGGCCTTGGCCGATATCGTCGGTGATATGCCGCTGTGGGCAATGATGGAGACACCCGCAGGCATGCTGAACGCGCCCGCCATCGCAGGGCATCGCGCGCTCCAGGGCATGGTCATGGGCACCAATGATCTGGCCAAGGATCTGCAAACCCGCACCCGCCCCGACCGCCTGCCGATGATCACAGCCCTCGGCCTTTGCGTGCTCGCAGGAAAGGCCCACGGCGTGGCGCTCATCGATGGCGTCTATAATGCGTTCAAAGATGACGAGGGCCTGAAATTCGAATGCGATCAGGGGCGCGATATGGGATTTGACGGCAAAACCCTAATCCACCCCGCTCAGCTCGACGTGGCCAACGCGGCATTCTCTCCCTCCGACGAGGAAGTCGATCTTGCCCGCCGCCAGATCGCCGCCTTCGAGGAATGCGAAGCCACCGGTCAGGGTGTCGCCGTGGTCGATGGCCGCATTGTCGAAAATCTTCATGTTGCCACGGCACGCGAAACACTGGCAAAGCTGGACGCAATCAAAGCCCTCACTCCGGAGTAATCCAATGTCCCTTCTCGTTCCCGGCCTCATCTTGTGGATCGCCGCCCACTATTTCAAACGTCTGATGCCCGCGCGCCGCGCCGCAATGGGTAATGCGGGCAAGGGTATATTGGCTCTCGCCATTGTGGGCTCGCTCATCTTGATTATCATCGGCTATCGCACGGCGCCCTTCGTGCCGGTCTGGTCGCCCCCAGCTTTTCTGACAGGTATCAACAATCTCGCGATGATCCTCGCGCTTTGGGTCTATGGCTCGTCCGCCGCCAAAGGCGCCAAGGCATGGCCCGCATCCAAAATCCGCCATCCGCAGCTCGTCGCCGTAATGATCTGGGCAGGTGCGCATTTGCTGGTCAACGGACACATGGCCGCGATCATCCTGTTCGGTGGTATGTTCGCTTGGGCCGCTGGCTCGATCTTCCTGATCAACCGCGCGGAGCCCGCCTGGACGCCGCCCGCCCCCGCAGGTCGTGCAACCTATATCCGCCTCGCCGTGATCTCTCTGGTGATGCTGGTGCTCATCAGCGCCATCCACATCTGGCTCGGCGTCAATCCCTTCGGCTAAAGTCGGCCTTTCGATCAACTTTCAGGATACCCCATGAAGCTCTACCGTTTCCTCTCGGAGCAAGACACCTCCGCCTTTTGTCACAAAGTCACCGACGCGCTCAACAAAGGGTGGGAGCTTTATGGCTCCCCAACCCAGACATGGGACCACGCCGAAGGCGTGATGCGCTGCGGCCAGTCAGTCGTGAAAGAGGTGGAGGGCACCTATACCTCCGAGACGAAACTGGGAGCGCACTGATATGGCCGTCAAACCCACGGCGACAAAGACAAACAGCGGCAATTTCTTCGAGGACTACAGCGTCGGCCAGATCCTGACCCACGCAGTCCCCCGCACCGTCAAGGAAGGCGAACGCGCGCTCTATCACGCGCTCTATCCCGCCCGCCACGCGCTCTATTCCTCCGATCAGTTCGCCCAAGTTTGCGGCCTGCCCTCAAGCCCTCTCGACGATATGATCGCTTTCCACGTGATATTCGGCAAATCCGTCCCCGATGTGTCGCTGAATGCCGTCGCCAACCTCGGCTATGCGCAAGGGCGCTGGCTCCTGCCCGTCTGGCCCGGCGACACTCTGCGTAGCCAGTCCGAAGTGATCGGCCTCAAGCAAAACTCCAATGGCAAAACCGGTGTGGTCTACGTCCGCACTACGGGTCTTAACCAGCACGACGCGCCCGTGATGGAATACGTGCGCTGGGTGATGGTCCGCAAACGTTCCGCGAGCGCACCCGCGCCTGAAACCGTCGTGCCCGATCTGCCCGAAGCCATCGCCGCCGAAGATCTGGTGATCCCTGAAGGCCTCGATTTCACCAACTACGATTTCGATCTCGGCGGAGAGCCACACCGCTGGGGCGATTATGCTGTGGGCGAGAAAATCAACCACGTCGACGGCGTCACCATTGAAGAAGCCGAGCACATGATGGCCACCCGCCTGTGGCAGAATACGGCCAAGGTCCATTTCGACACCTCCGCCCGCCCCGATGGCAGTCGACTGATCTATGGCGGCCACGTCATTTCTATGGCGCGCGCGCTCTCTTTTAATGGCCTCGCCAACGCGCAGATGATCGTGGGCCTCAATGGCGGCGCTCACGCGAATCCGTGCCTTGCAGGCGATACCATTCGCGCGTGGTCCGAAGTGCTCGACAAGGCCCGGACATCCGCCCCCGGCGTGGGCGCAATCCGCCTGCGCCTCGTCGCGACCAAGGGCGGCAAACCATTCGAATTGCGCGGCGAGGACGGCAAATACCTGCCGACCGTGCTATTGGACCTCGACTATTGGGCCCTCATCCCGCTCTGATTACGAGTCGACAACATCGACATGACTGCAAATTACTTCGCTTTTTAGGCGCAAACGGCGATTCTTTGGCTGTTTTCCGTGCTAAACATCATTTCCGCCTGCGCCCCGCTCTTTTTGTGATCACACCCAGCAAACGTGTGATCACAAATGTCGCTTTTCGGTGGAAATACTGCGCCAGCTCAGAAATGCTGTTCAGGAAAAATTACAGATCTCGCGTATACTGCGCATAATCAAAACCAAAGACGGGACCGTCTCTTATGAACATCCATGAATACCAGGCCAAAGCCCTCCTGCGCAGCTACGGCGCACCAGTTTCCGACGGCCGTGTCGTGCTCAAGGCCGAAGACGCCAAATCCGCCGCCGCCGAGCTCGGCGGTCCACTCTGGGTCGTGAAGGCGCAGATCCACGCGGGCGGCCGGGGCAAGGGCAAGTTCAAAGAGGCAGGTGCCGGAGAAGCAGGCGGCGTCCGCCTGACGAAATCCGTGGCCGAAGCCGCCGAGGAAGCCAAGAAGATGCTCGGCCGCACGCTCGTGACCCATCAGACCGGCCCTGCAGGCAAACAGGTCAACCGGATCTACATCGAGGATGGCTCCGGCATCGAGACCGAGCTCTACCTCGCCCTTCTGGTCGACCGTGAAACCAGCCGCGTGGGCTTCGTCTGCTCCACCGAAGGGGGCATGGACATCGAGGAAGTCGCGGCCAACACGCCCGAGAAGATCATCAACTTCTCCGTCGACCCCGCCACAGGCTTTCAAGCCTTCCACGGTCGCCGCGTTGCCTTCTCGCTGGGCTTGACCGGCAAGGCCGTAAAGCAGTGCGTGTCCCTGATGGGCATCCTCTACAAGGCCTTCACCGAGCGTGACATGGAAATGCTAGAGATCAACCCGCTTATCGTCACCGATTCGGGCGACCTCAAAGTGCTCGATGCCAAAGTGTCGTTCGATGGCAACGCCATGTACCGTCAGGCCGAAGTGGCCGAGCTGCGCGACGAGACCGAGGAGGACAGCAAGGAGCTACAGGCCTCCAAATACGATCTCAACTACATCGCGCTGGACGGCGAGATCGGCTGCATGGTCAACGGCGCGGGCCTGGCGATGGCCACGATGGACATCATCAAGCTCTACGGCGCCGAGCCCGCCAACTTCCTCGACGTCGGCGGCGGTGCCACCAAGGACAAGGTGACCGAAGCCTTCAAGATCATCACCTCCGATCCGCAGGTCAAAGGGATCCTCGTCAACATCTTCGGCGGCATCATGCGCTGCGATGTGATCGCGGAAGGCGTCGTCGCCGCGGTCAAGGAAGTGGGCCTCAAAGTGCCGCTTGTCGTGCGCCTCGAAGGCACGAACGTCAACGAGGGCAAAGCCATCATCAACAACTCCGGCCTCGACGTGATCGCAGCCGATGATCTCAAAGATGGCGCACAAAAAATCGTTAAAGCCGTGAAGGGCTGAAGAACTGATGATCTGCCTGCTTGCCTGCCACGTCCAAAGCACGCGCATTCCTTCGGAAATGCGTGCGAAAGAAGGTATGCGATGAGCGTCTATATCGAGATGATCAACCTCGGCCGCGCCGCCGACCGGCGCGCCCACATGCGCCCCGAAATGGCACGCGCAGGGTTCGAGGCCGCTTTCCACCCCGCCTTCGATTTCACCGAACACGTCGAGGCCGATATCCTCGCCCGCTGCACCCGTGAAGGCCCTTGGGGCACCTTTCACACCCCAAATATGGCCGCCACCATCAGCCATGCCATGGCGTGGGAGCGGTTTCTGGGCTCTGACGCCTCCCATTGCCTGATCATGGAGGATGACATCTTCATCAGCACCGATCTGGGTGAATGGCTGGCTGATCTGGCGTGGTGGCCGCCGCAAGCGGACATCGTCAAGCTCGAGCGCTGGCGCTCGCGCAACGAGGCTGTGAAAGTGTTGATGGAGGCGCCTGTCGCCACCCACAAAGGCCGCGATATCCAGCGCCTGCTCTCGCGCCATATGGGCGCTGCAGGTTATATGCTCAGCCGTGATGCGGCCACCCGCCTCCTCGCAGCACAGCCCTTTGACATGGTCATCGACCATATTCTGTTCAACATCAACGCATCGCAGGCCACGCGCGGCATGCATATTTTCCAGATCGCCCCCGCCATGATCGTGCAGGGCAACGAGCCTGCGGACAGCCCCTTCTATATGGGCGCGCGCAAACGCCCCACCGGCATGGCGCTGCTGCGCCAGAAACTCAAGCGCGCCTGGTACGAGCTAGCCTACCCCGTCTCAACGATGGCCAAATTCCTCACCGGCCGGGCGAAACTTACGCGCGTCACCTTTCACAACTCGGGCACGCCCCCGCGGGAGACTGTATGACACAGCCCTGTCGCGTGCCCGCCGCACCCCATTATATTCCCAGAATTGGAGCTTCCCATGGCTGTACTTGTCGATGAAAACACCCGCGTAATCTGTCAGGGCCTTACAGGCTCTCAGGGGACGTTCCACACCGAGCAGGCGATCGCCTACGGCACCAAGATGGTTGGCGGCGTCACCCCCGGCAAGGGCGGCCAGACCCATCTCGACTTGCCCGTGTTCAATTCCGTCCACGAGGCGCGCCATGTCACGCAGGCCAATGCTACCGTGATCTACGTGCCGCCCCCGTTCGCCGCCGATTCGATCCTGGAGGCGATCGACGCGGAGATGGAGTTGATCGTCTGTATCACCGAGGGTATTCCCGTGCTCGACATGATGCGCGTCAAACGCGCGCTCGACGGGTCCAAATCCCGCCTGATCGGCCCCAACTGCCCAGGTGTCATCACGCCAGACGCCTGCAAGATCGGCATCATGCCCGGCCACATCCACAAGCGCGGCTCTTGCGGCGTGGTCTCGCGCTCCGGCACGCTGACCTATGAGGCGGTCAAGCAGACCACCGATCTGGGCATCGGCCAATCCTCCGCCGTGGGCATTGGTGGCGACCCTATCAAAGGATCCGAGCACATCGACATCCTGGAGATGTTCCTCGCCGATCCCGAGACGACGTCGATCATCATGATTGGTGAAATCGGCGGCTCTGCCGAAGAAGAAGCCGCGCAGTTCCTCGCCGACGAGCGCAAGAAAGGCCGCTGGAAGCCCACCGCGGGCTTTATCGCAGGCCGAACCGCTCCTCCAGGACGCCGCATGGGCCACGCGGGCGCGATTGTCGCCGGCGGCAAAGGTGACGCGGAAAGCAAGATCAACGCCATGCGCGAAGCGGGCATCATTGTCGCTGATAGCCCTGCCACACTCGGCGAAGCAGTCCTGAAGGCGATCGGTTAACAGCGATGCTTTTTAGCGCGAAATATGGCTTTATTTTCTCGCAATTCCCGCGGTCGGCAAGCACGTCGACCGCGCTGCTGCTGCAGCCCTTCTGCTGTCCGCCAGATTCAAAGATCAACCGCGCCGCCCGCGAGGCACACACCGATTATGGCATTGTCGGACAGCGCGGCGACTTCGAAAAAGATCCCGGTTTCTATGTGCACATGCCTCTGGAGGAAATCCGGGCGCGCATGCCGGAGGGACGCTGGGATGCCTCAACAAAAGTGAGCAATGTGCGTAATCCTTTCGCGATCTATCTCTCACGTTTCTCGCGTTATATCAGGATAGGTGAGCTCGGCCCCTTTGCTTCGCTTCAGGAAGAAAAGCGGGCTTTCGGTGAGTTCATCCTTGAATCAGGCATCATTGAGCGGGGTGTTGATTGGCTCCGCAACCTCTTCTTCATCGAGGCATCATTCCAGATTGATAAGCTGATCCACTACGAGGCCCTCAACGACGAGATTTCTGGTCTCGTAAAACAGCTTGGATTGCCGCCCCAGCAGACTTTCCCTCATGCAGAAGGAAGTTTTACGTTGCTGCACGGAGACGACATTCAGGACTACTATACGCCGCAACTGGCAGAACATCTCGTCAGTCTCACGGAGTGGATGTTCGTCACGTTCGGTTATTCGACGGATCCCGCAGATTTTCGAAAGCTCCCCGACAACAGCAATCTGGTGTCCCTGTGATCGGGTATTTGCATGATGTCAGATCACATCCCGTACGCAAAGCTATTCCCCTTTCCCGGCTAAAGCAGGTATTCCCATGACCGACCATCCCGCCAACGACCAGTTCCACGCCTCCTCCTTTATGCAAGGCCACAACGCTGAGTATCTGGAGCAAATGTACGCCCGCTACGCCAACGATCCCTCGGCGGTGGACGAGAGCTGGCAAGAGTTCTTCAAGGCCCTCGGTGACGAGGAAAAGGACGTCAAGGCAGAGGCAACGGGCCCCAGCTGGGCGCGCGCCGATTGGCCCCCGATGCCGCACGATGATCTGACCAATGCGCTCACCGGCGAGTGGCCTGTAGAGGCGAAAGCCGCAGGCACCAAGATCGCCGCCAAAGCCGCCGAGAAGGGGGTCGAGGTCTCCGATGATCAGATCCAGCGCGCCGTACTCGACAGCATCCGCGCGCTGATGATCATCCGAGCATTCCGTATCCGGGGGCATCTCGCCGCCGATCTCGATCCGCTCGGCATGCGCGAAATCTCGACCTACGATGAGCTTGAGCCCAAATCCTACGGCTTCAAGGAGGCGGACATGGACCGCCCCATCTTCATCGACAATGTGCTTGGCCTGCAAATCGCGACCATGCGCCAAATAATTGACATCCTTAAAACGACATATTGCGGCACCTTCGCGCTGCAATACATGCACATCTCAAATCCCGAAGAGGCCGCATGGCTGAAAGAGCGGATCGAGGGGTATGGCAAGGAAATCCAGTTCACCAAGCAAGGCCGCAAGGCGATCCTAAACAAGCTGGTCGAGGCGGAAGGCTTCGAGAAGTTCCTGCACGTCAAATACACGGGCACAAAGCGCTTCGGTCTCGACGGCGGCGAAAGCCTCATTCCCGCGATGGAGCAGATCATCAAGCGCGGCGGCAATCTGGGCGTGCGCGAGATCGTCATCGGTATGCCCCACCGCGGGCGCCTATCGGTGCTGGCGAACGTGATGCAAAAGCCCTATCGCGCGATCTTCAACGAGTTTCAGGGCGGCAGCTTCAAGCCCGAAGACGTCGATGGCTCCGGTGATGTGAAATACCACCTCGGCGCCAGCTCGGACCGCGAATTCGACGGCAACACCGTCCACCTGAGCCTCACGGCCAACCCCTCGCACCTCGAAGCCGTGAACCCCGTGGTGATCGGCAAGGTCCGCGCCAAGCAGGACCAGCTGGGTGACGACGACCGCACCGCCGTCATGCCCGTCTTGCTGCACGGCGATGCCGCCTTCGCGGGTCAGGGCGTGGTTGCCGAATGTTTCGCGCTCTCGGGTTTGCGCGGCCACCGGACGGGTGGCACGATGCACATCGTGGTCAACAACCAGATCGGCTTCACCACAGCACCGCATTTCTCCCGCTCCTCGCCTTACCCCACCGATAACGCCCTGGTTGTCGAGGCGCCGATTTTCCACGTCAACGGTGATGATCCGGAGGCTGTGGTCCACGCCGCACGCGTCGCTACGGAGTTCCGCCAGAAGTTCCACAAGGACGTGGTCATCGACATGATCTGCTACCGCCGCTTCGGCCACAACGAGGGGGACGAGCCGATGTTCACGAACCCCGTCATGTACAAGAAGATCAAAAAGCAGAAAACCACGCTCACGCTCTACACAGACCGTCTGGTCAAGGACGGCCTGATCCCCGAGGGCGAGATCGAGGATATGAAGGCAGAATTTCAGGCCAAGCTGAACGAGGAATTCGAGGCCGGTAAAGAATACCGTCCCAACAAGGCCGACTGGCTCGATGGCAAATGGTCCAACCTCGAAAAGGCCAAGGAAAAGAAATACCAGCGAGGCAAAACAGCCATCGCGCCCGAGACGCTGCAAGAGGTAGGAACCGCCCTGAGCACCATCCCCGACAACTATCCGGTTCACAAAACCATCGGTCGACTGATGGAGGCGAAGGCCGAAATGGTCAAAAGCGGTATTGGCTTCGACTGGGCCACGGCCGAGGCGCTGGCCTTCGGTTCTCTGCTCACCGAAGGGTACAAGGTTCGCCTGTCGGGGCAGGACAGCACACGCGGCACCTTCTCCCAGCGCCACTCCGCCTTGATCAATCAAGACACCGAGGATCGCTATTACCCCCTCAACCATATCCGCAAGGGTCAGGCCGAATATGAGGCGATCGACTCGATGCTTTCCGAATATGCGGTGCTGGGTTTCGAGTATGGCTATTCGCTGGCGGAACCCAACGCGCTCACTCTCTGGGAAGCTCAGTTCGGCGATTTCGCCAACGGCGCGCAGATCATGTTCGATCAGTTCATTTCGAGCGGTGAGAGCAAATGGCTCCGCATGTCCGGTCTTGTTTGCCTTATGCCCCATGGCTATGAAGGACAGGGCCCCGAGCATTCCTCCGCGCGTCTCGAGCGGTTCCTCACCATGTGCGGCGGCGACAACTGGATCGTAGCCAACTGCACCACACCGGCGAACTATTTCCATATCCTGCGCCGCCAGTTGCACCGCAGCTACCGCAAGCCCCTGATGCTCATGACTCCTAAATCTCTGCTGCGCCACAAGCTCGCGGTCAGCAAGGCGGAAGAGTTCACCACCGGCAGCAGCTTCCACCGTGTGCTGTGGGACGATGCCGAGCAAGGCAACTCCGAGACCAAGCTCGTCGCTGACGACAAGATCAAGCGCGTCGTGATGTGCTCCGGCAAGGTCTACTACGACCTGCTTGAAGAGCGTGACGCCCGTGGCATCGACGATGTCTACATCCTGCGCTTCGAGCAGTTCTATCCGTTCCCCGCACAATCAGCGGTCAAGGAGCTGGAAAGGTTCAAAGACGCCGAGATGGTCTGGTGTCAGGAAGAGCCGAAGAACCAGGGTGCCTGGACCTTCATCGAGCCAAATCTCGAATGGGTGCTCGGCCGTATCAAGGCAAAAAACACCCGCCCCGCCTACGCCGGACGCGCCACTGCAGCATCGCCTGCAACAGGCCTCGCGTCGCAGCACAAAGCACAACAATCGGCGCTCGTTGACGACGCGCTGACAGTCAAAGGATCCTGAACCATGTCAAGCGAAGTCCGCGTCCCCACTCTGGGCGAATCCGTCACCGAGGCCACCGTTGCCACGTGGTTTAAAAAGGCCGGCGATACCGTCGCAGTCGATGAAATGCTCTGCGAGCTCGAAACCGACAAGGTCACCGTCGAAGTGCCCAGCCCGATTGCGGGTACGCTGAGCGAGATCGTCGCCGCCGAGGGCGAAACCGTCGGCGTCGATGCCCTGCTCGCCATGGTCTCCGAAGGCGATGCGGGCTCCAAAGCGGCGCCAAAGGCCAAGGAAGCCGCGCAAGATGATGCCGGAGAGTCCCCCCGCGCCGAAGCCGCGGCACCCAAATCAATCGACGCAGGTCCTACCGATATGAAACTCCGCGACGGCGGCGAAACTGTCGATGTCATGGTCCCCACGCTTGGCGAATCCGTGACCGAAGCGACCGTGAGCACATGGTTCAAGAAGGTCGGCGATACCGTCGCGCAGGATGAGATGCTCTGCGAACTCGAGACCGATAAGGTCTCCGTTGAGGTGCCCAGCCCCGCCGCTGGCACGCTGACCGAGATCCTCGCCGACGAAGGAACCACCGTAGATGCCAAGGCCAAACTTGCAGTGATCTCGTCTGGCGACGGTGCTTCCGCTGCCGCCCCTGCATCCGAGACAGCCCCCGCTCCCGCCGCCCAGAAGACCGAGAGAAGCGGCAAGGACATTGAGGACGCCCCCTCCGCCAAGAAAGCCATGGCCGAAGCGGGCATGAGCCGCGATCAGGTCACTGGATCGGGCCGCGATGGCCGCGTGATGAAAGAGGATGTGGCCAAAGCGCTCGAGGCAGGCAAATCAGCGCCCGCCGCCGCTCCGGCAAGTGCGCCCCGCGCGCCTTCGCCTGCCGATGATGCCAGCCGCGAGGAGCGCGTAAAGATGACGCGCCTGCGCCAGACCATTGCGCGCCGCCTCAAGGAAAGCCAGAACACCGCCGCCATGCTCACCACTTACAACGAGGTCGATATGACCGAGGTGATGGCGCTCCGCGACGAATACAAAGAGCTTTTCTTGAAGAAACATGGCGTCAAGCTCGGCTTCATGTCCTTCTTCACCAAGGCCTGCGTGCATGCCCTGCGCGAAGTGCCCGAGGTCAACGCCGAAATCGACGGCACCGATGTGGTCTACAAGAACTTCGTGCACATGGGCATTGCTGCAGGCACGCCCACCGGCCTCGTCGTTCCCGTGATCCGCGATGCCGACTCGATGTCTTTTGCCGAGATCGAAAAGGCCATCGCCGAGAAAGGTGCCAAGGCCCGCGACGGCAAGCTCTCGATGGCCGAAATGCAGGGTGGCACCTTCACCATCTCCAATGGCGGCGTTTACGGCTCGCTCATGTCCTCACCGATCCTCAACCCACCACAGTCCGGTATCCTCGGTATGCATAAAATCCAGGACCGCCCTATGGCGATCGGCGGTCAGGTGGTGATCCGCCCGATGATGTATCTAGCGCTGAGCTATGATCACCGCATCGTAGACGGCAAAGGCGCCGTGACGTTCCTTGTCCGCGTGAAAGAGGCACTGGAGGATCCACGCCGCCTGTTGATGGATCTCTAGGCCATGGCGGAGCCTGAGGACCCCAAACTGACGGCACTGATGGCTGGCTATCTAGCCGCGATGCCCTTCGCCGGTGCCCTCGAGGTTGAAGTCGTCAGCGCGGTCTCGGGCTCCGTCACCCTCGAGGCTCCGCTCACGGCGCCCTTCGAGGCTCCACCCGGTGCCTTCGCCGCAAGCTCGGTTGGGGCGCTCGGCGATATGGCAGCGATGCTCTCGGTGACCTCGGCGTTACCCCCCGATGGCGTCATGTCCACCATGGATTTCACGATCAAGATGCTCGGTCAGGCCCGCGGGGCGCGCTTGCGCGCCGTAGGTCAGGCCAAGCAGATCGGCAAAACCACCTGTGTCGGCGCTGCCGACATTTATATCCAGCAAGGCGCGGAGTGGATCCCCTGCGGCACCCTGCTCGCAACCGGGCGCCGCTTGTCCCTCACGCGCTAGCCGCGCCTGCAACACTGCCCTACACTGCAACTTGAGCACCACTGCGCACACCTGTGCCCAAAGGAGACCGGAACACGATGCAAATGATCTGCCATTTCGAAGTCACCTCGTTCGAGGCGTGGAAAAAGGCGTTTGACGGCGATAACGAGGCCCGACGTGATGCGGGGCTCTCCGTGTTACAAATCTGGCGTGACGCCGACAGCACCACACACGCTTTCGCGCTTTTGTCGGTCAACGACCGCGCCAAGGCGGAGCAGTGGATTACACGCTCGAACGCGCTCAGCTCGGATGACAATTCAACAGTGCTGCACGCCAGCCACTTCTTCGTGAAAACCCTGTGATGACCCCTGAGCTCACCGCCCTCACTCTCGCTGCCCTTCTGCAAATCGTGCAGTTCAGCCTTTTCGCGGTGCCTGCCAATATCCAGATCGGCAGCGGCTATCTGATGTCCGCACGTGACCGGGAGCCAAGCCGCAAGATGAGTGCCACGACCGCCCGTCTGGGCCGCGCGTTCGAGAACCACTTCGAAGGGCTGATCCTGTTCGGCATCGCCGTGGCCGTAATCCAGATGTCGGGGCAAAACTCCGCGCTCACCGGCGCTTGCGCGTGGGTCTATCTTGCCGCCCGCGTGCTGTATGTGCCCGCATATTTTTTCGGCTGGTCCCCCGGTCGCTCGATCATCTGGGCCGTGGGGTTTTTCGCCACGCTCATCCTTCTCATCGCGGCACTCATCTGACGCCCGCTTCCGCCTCCCTGATGTGCAGGGGGTGTACAGGGGGTATACCAACACCCTCGTCATTTTCTTAAGGAGAATCTCATGTCCGACTATGACGTCATCATCATCGGTTCCGGCCCCGGCGGCTATGTTGCTGCCATCCGCTGCGCGCAGCTTGGCCTGAAAACTGCTTGTGTGGAGGGCCGAGAAACACTGGGCGGCACCTGCCTCAACGTAGGCTGCATCCCGTCCAAGGCGCTGCTGCACGCAAGCCACATGCTGCACGAGGCAGAGCACAACTTCGCCGAAATGGGCCTCAAGGGAAAGTCACCGTCCGTCGATTGGCCACAGATGCAGAAGTACAAGCAATCCACCATCGATACCAATACCAAGGGCATCGAATTTCTTTTCAAAAAGAACAAGGTAGACTGGATCAAGGGCTGGGCCACCATCCCTGAGGCGGGCCGCGTCAAGGTTGGCGACGACACGCACACGGCCAAGAACATCATCATCGCGACAGGCTCCGAGCCGTCGAGCCTGAAAGGCGTCGAGGTCGACGAGAAGATCGTCGTCAGCTCCACCGGCGCGCTCGAGTTGGGCAAGGTCCCCAAGAACCTCGTCGTGATCGGTGCAGGCGTCATCGGGCTCGAGCTAGGCTCGGTCTACGCGCGTTTGGGGTCAGAGGTGACGGTGGTCGAATACCTTGATCACATCACCCCAGGCATGGACGCTGAGATCAGCAAGCAGTTCCAGAAAACACTTGTTAAGCAGGGCCTCAAATTCATCATGGGGGCCGCTGTCCAAAAGACGGAAACCACGAAATCGAAGGCAAAAGTTACGTATAAACTGCGTAAGGACGATAGCGAGCACGTCATCGATGCCGATACTGTTTTGCTCTCCACAGGCCGTCGCCCCTTTATGGACGGTCTTGGCGTCGATGCTCTCGACATGGTCATGACAGACCGCGGCCAGATCCAGGTCAACGACAAATGGCAGACTTCCGTCAAGGGCATCTACGCGATCGGCGATGTGATCGAAGGGCCAATGCTTGCCCATAAGGCCGAAGACGAGGGCATGGCCTGCGCCGAACAGATCGCGGGTAAACACGGTCACGTCAATTACTCAGTAATACCCGGTGTGATCTACACCCACCCAGAAGTGGCGAATGTGGGCGAAACCGAAGAAACACTGAAAGCCTCGGGCCGCGCCTACAAAGTCGGCAAGTTCAGCTTTATGGGCAATGCGCGTGCGAAAGCGAATTTCTCTGGCGATGGTTTCGTGAAAATGCTCGCGGACAAAGAAACCGACCGCATTCTGGGATGCCATATCATCGGCCCTATGGCGGGCGATCTTATCCACGAGGTTTGCGTTGCGATGGAATTCGGCGCCTCCGCGCAGGATCTAGCTATGACATGCCATGCCCACCCAACTTATTCAGAGGCGGTGAAAGAGGCAGCCCTCGCCTGTGGCGACGGCGCGATCCACATGTAAGCTATCCCGCGCGGCCTACCACATGGTTTTGGCCGCGCGCGGCGCCCAGGTGGCGTCATAGTCGGCGCCCCCCTCTGCCCCGTCAGAGACCTCCGCAAGGATCTCCCCCATCGTCGGCAGGCCCTCGCTCAGGTCCTCACCCGCCCACGTTCCGGCCCTCATCAGCGCACGCGCGCATTGGCTGTAAACTTCGGATATCTCGATCACAATGACAGTGGCAGGCTGTCTGGCGTCCTTATCGAACCGCCCACGCAAGTCCACATCGTCGGTGATCCAAGCAGTGCCATTGACGCGAACTACATTGTTGGATCCGGGCACGATGAACATCAGCGAGATCCGCCCGTCGGCCACGATATTGCGCAGCGTGTCGAGCCGCTGATTGCCGCGCCAGTCCGGCAGCGCCAGACGCTTGGGATCCAGCTCCAATACCACCGGCCCCGCATCGCCGCGCGGGCTGCCGTCTGTCCCCTGCGGCCCCACTGTGCTCACCATGCACAGTTGGGACGCCATGATCCACTTGCGATAAAGCGGAGTCAGATGGTCCGAGACCTTGGCGATCGCCGCGGCCCCCGGTGCGCCGTAAAGCGCCTCAAGAGCCTCTACAGTTTCAATTTTGTTCATACAAATCCTCCAGCCCCGTCTCCTTGAGCAGTGCGTCCGAGGCCACCTCGATCCGCTGCTCCAGCTCCGCCACGAAGGCAGCGCGCGGCATGCCTGGCAGGATCGGCGGCAGGAAATCCACCACCGCCACACCCGGCCGCCGGTAGAGCCCCCGGCGCGGCCAGAACACGCCCGCATTCGTCGCCACCGGATAGCAGGGCTGGCCCAGTTGCTCATACAAGATCGCCGTGCCCACCTTGTAGGGCAGCTTGGTGCCGGGAGGAGAGCGCGTGCCCTGGGGATAGATTACCAGCTGCCCCGGCTCCCGCGCGCCCGCGTCCACATCCGCAACCATCTTCGAGATCGCTGCCCCGCGTTTGCCCCGGTCAACAAACACCATCTGCATCTTGGTGGCGTATTGCCCTAGGAAGGGCGAATAGCGCAGCTGCTCCTTCATGATGAATTTCGAGGCCGGAAGGGCGTTGAAGATCATCAGGATATCGAGGAATGACTGATGCTTGGCCGCAACCAGCGCTGCCATGTCAGGGGGTGTGCCGCGCACCTCGCAGCGCAGCCCGATCATCCAGCCCGCCGTCCAGATCACCCATCTCGCGTAGCTGCGGCACCCCGCATAGGCACCGCGCTTAGACAGCATCGCCCAAGGGGCGAAGAGTAGGCCGATCACAGGCAGCATCACCGTGGCCTGAACCACGAAAATGATCGAGCGGATCCATTGCAATAGGTTCATGTCAGGCTCTCCAAAGTGCGCCTTGCCGCCATCCGCGTGGCGATAAAGGCCACCGCAGCGGCCAGCGGTGGAATGAGCAGCGGTACCAGCCAGTGCAGGCCCTGAAATCCCAGCCCGGTGAGAAAACTCGCTGTCTCATCTTCACCGCCGGGCAAGAGCAGCACAGCGATCATACCGAGAACCATCCCCACGAGTGCTCCGATCAGCGCTCGCAGGGTAAACCGACGAATGAATGCCCGCGCGATATAATCGTCTGTCGCCCCCACAAGCCTCAGCACGGAAATCACCTGCGCATTGGCCGCGAGTGCAGCGTTTGCTGCCAGCGTGACCATTGCCGCTGTGACAGCGGCAATCAGCACAATCGACACCCAGCCCAGCATCTTGAGCCTTGAGGCAGCCTTTACAAGCGGCGCGCGCCAGCGACTGTGATCATCCAGCATCGCGCCCGGCACTTCCGCAGCGAGACGCAAGCGGAGCCCTGCCGCATCCATGCCCTCCTCCGTCTCAATGACCTCGATGAGGCGGGGCACCGGAAGGCTATCGAGTTCCAGCTCAGCGCCGAACCAGGGCGCGAGCAAAGCGGCCTGCTCTTCGTTGCTTAGCGCACGTGCCTGCGCCACGCCGCGGGTCGTCTCGAGGATCCGCAATGCCGCGTCGGTCTGGGCCTGCTGCTGGTCATCAGGGGCCGCGATCCGGATCGTCGCGGAGCGGGCAAGCTCGGAGCCCCACTGCTCGGCCAGACGCCCCGCAGCAAGCGAAAGCGCCAACGCAAATACCGCTAGAAACGCCATGGCACCGGCAGCAAACAAGGTGAGCTGCGCGGTAAAGCCCGAGGGCGGCACCACGCGGTCGGCCTGCGTATCAGGCTGAAACGCCCGAACCAGCTGCGCCCGCAGCCCCTTCACAGGTCAGCTCCCGCAAGCTGGATGCGCCGATTTGCGATGCGCAAGACACGCGCTTGCACGTGTGCTTTGGTGGCACGGATCAGCCCCAGATCATGCGTCGCGACCAGCACGGTCTTGCCCATCCGGTTGAGCTCGATCAGCAGGCGCAGCAGGCGCTGCGACATATCCCAATCCACATTGCCCGTCGGCTCGTCGGCGAGCACCACATCGGGGGACATGATGACCGCACGGGCGAGCGCCGCACGTTGCCGTTCCCCACCTGACAACTCAGGCGGCAGTGCGGCCGACCGCTCCGTCAAGCCGACCCAGTGCATCAGATCTTCAAGATCCTCGCCCGCGGCCCCAGCACTTCGCCCGGAGGCGTGCAGGGGCAATGCGATATTTTCGGAAAGAGGAAGGTGATCGAGGAACTGGCAATCTTGATGGACCACACCCATCCGGCGGCGCAGCAGCGCGACGTCATCGCGGGTCATCGCGCGAACATCGCGGTCGAACAGCCGGACATGCCCGGCCGTCGGCAGCAACGCACCGTAACACAGCTTCATCAGCGTGGTTTTACCGGAACCCGACGGCCCGGTGAGAAAGTGAAAAGACCCGGGCGCCAGCTTGAGCGATATGTCGGATAACAGCTCACCTCCGCCATAGCTATAGGCCACATTTTCCAGCTCGATCACTGCACGCCTCCCTCGGTTGGCCTGTTGTGCCTTAGCACCGCTCGGGTTTCAATCCATGGGCTCACGGCAAACGCGCCAGAATAGACTTTTCGTGCCGCCCCATACCTCCTATGCTAGTGTTAATGATTGGTAAACGGGTCAAAGACCGTTGTTTCGGGGCGTGAAATGAGACTTATCTGTCCAAACTGCGATGCACAGTATGAAGTGCCGGACGATGTCATGCCTGTCTCGGGTCGTGACGTGCAGTGCTCCAATTGTGGTCAGACCTGGTTTCAACACCACCCGGACGCAGCGCCGGATGACGCGGCGGCCGAAGCCGAAATTCCCGCGCCCGACGAGGAGGTAGCACCGCCGCCGCCACCGCCTGCACCCAAAGCACCCGAGCGCAAGCAGCTTGATCCGGCGGTCGCAGATATCCTGCGCCAAGAGGCAGAAGCTGAGCAGGCAGCCCGGCGCTCTACGCAATCCAGCAGTTTGGAGAGCCAGCCCGAGCTGGGTATGGATTTGGAGCAACCCAACAATGACACAGAGGCGGAGCGCCGGGCACGGCAGGCCCGCGACCGAATGGCGCGTATGCGCGGAAACGACGTTCAGGAGGTCCGAGAACCTAAAACGCCCGCTGCAGATCGCGGCGAGGGCAAAGGAACTGCCGCAGCAGCAGCACTCGGATCACGCCGCGATCTACTGCCCGACATCGACGAAATCAATTCCACCCTGCGATCCGGCTCAGGTCGTAGCGGCCCCGGTGCCGCCGACATTGGCCCCGAAATCGAAGCCCCGACGGTCCAGCGCAAGCGCCGTGGCTTCCGCACAGGCTTTCTCACTGTTATGATGATTTTTGCAGTGCTGGCGGTGGTTTACGTATTGGCGCCACGCCTCTCCGCAGTAGTACCCGCACTCGAAAGCCCGTTGACAAGCTATGTTGGTGTGATTGATGGCGGCCGCTCTTGGCTCGACACTCGGGTTCAGGGCCTGTTGCGCTCCCTCGATTCAGTCGCCGAAGACAGCAACGGCTAAACCGCTGCTGCCGTCTTGTTCCGCACGTTATCAGAACCGCTCGAGCAGTCTGTTGAGGTAATCACGCTCCACTTCGGGGCGCGCGGCTTCGCCCGAGCGACGGCGGATTTCGTCCAGAAGCTCACGCGCACGACCCGCGGCATCACCGTTCAGATCAGCTTCGTTGTCGCTCCCCGTGGCGCCATTGCTCCCTTGTCTGCGGCCGAGCGGATCTCTGTTGCTCGCGCGGCGGTCGCTTTCCTGTGTACCCTGTCCGGGCTGCTGACCTTGCTCTTCCTGCGCCATCGCTTCGCCCAATGAGCGCATGCCATCGCGCAGCGCTTCCATCGCCTGCGATTGGTTATCGATCGCATCGGCCAGCTCACCGTTCCGCAGATTTTGCTCTGCCTGATCCATCGCGCGGCCCGCACGGTCAAGCGCCTCGCGCGCCGCATCGCCCTCTGGTGTACCACGGCCCGGCATGTTGCCTTGCTGGCGGTTCAGCTCGTCACGCAGCTGCTGCTGACGCTCTGCAAGGCTTTCCTGCTGGCCTTGCCCCTGTCCGTCGGCCTCGCCATTCTCGCCCTGCCGCTGCTCGCCGCCACCGCCCTGCTCACCTTGTTGCTGGTCCTGCTCACCTTGCCCCTGCTGGCCCTCATGACTCTCGCCGCGGCCCTGTCCGCCGTTGCGGCCTTCATTACCTTGGTTTTCACCGGCTTGGGCATTGGGATTGAACTGTTCCTGAAGATCGCGGAACGCCTGATCGCTAAGACCCTGCTGGTCGCGCAGTGTTTCGGCGAGACCCTCCATTGCCTGCTCGCCGGGCGATTGCTGGCCTCCGCCCTGCCCCTGCTGGCCCTCGGCCATCTGCATGTTTTCCATCATTTCCTGAAGCTCGCGGAGCGCCTGCTCCGCTTCAGCCATGCGGCCCTGCTCCATCAATTCCTGAATGCGGTCCATCATGCGTTGCAGATCGTCCTGCGTCATCTGCATGCTTTCGCCCTGCTGTTGCTGGCCTTGCTGCTGTTGCTCGCCGTCCTGCCGCTCCGCCTGCTCGCGTTGGAGCTGCTGCATGAAGTCTTCTGTGGCGCGGCGCAATTCCTGCATCAGCTCAGCAATTTCCTCATCCGACGCGCCATTTTTCATGGCTTCGTTCAGGCGCTCCTGTGCGCGCTTCATCCGCTCGCGGGCATCCTCCAGATCCCCTTCCTCAAGCTCCAGCGCCAGATCCCATAATTCCTGCGCCAGCAGATTCTGGTTTTCCTCGTCAAGCCCAAAGCGCGCTTGTGTCTCAATCCGCCCAATCAGCTTACGCAAGCGCAATGCTGTCGTCTCGGAGCGGAAAGCATCCTGCGGCAGATAGGTGACCGCGCGCAAGACCTGCGCGGTGCGCTTGGCATTATCGCGGCTCCACAGGATATCGCGCCGCATCTCGATCACCGCTGCAGCCGTGGGATCAAAGAAACGGCGGCCCGGCAGGATCATCTGCATCGGTGCGGTCTGTGCCTGCTGCTCGGCCGCATCCAGTGCCGTCATCGCCACCGTCACCGGCAAGTTCGCCCAAGCATGTTCCGAGAAGTCGTCGATCAGATTTTCCTCAAACGCCGCACGGTCACCCGCAATCGGCATTGGCAGCGGCACGGTCACTTCGGGCCGCGCGTCCGGCTCCACAGTCAGCCCGTAGCGCCGCTCGACCGATGCCAGATCAAGCATGATCCGCGCCTCGCCCGCCTCGACGCCGTAATCATCCTTGGCCGCGAACGGTAGGCGCATCTCGCCCATGGCCGAAACTTCCGGCTTGCCGAGGATCGTAATCTCAGGTGCTTCATCAAGGCGCAGCGCAACATCCCAAGTGCGCGCTCCGGGCCCGTCTACCGCGATTGTGCCGCTTTGGTTTACCTTGAAATCAAACGCCATAGCCGGGGGCGCGTCCGGATCTGCCGGCGCAACGGTGCCCGATACCGTCTCGGAAACCTGTAAGGCACCAACTTCGCCGTATAGGCGCATCGTGATCAGCGTGCCGACAGGCAATTCCAGCTGCCCTTCAGCCAGATCGTTGAGATAGAGCGTCGGACGGCCAGTGTAGCGCGGCGGCTCCGCCCAGCCCTCCCAGACGGGACCCGCAGCAAGCGCGGTCGTCCCACCGCCCGCCATCTGCGCCACCGTACCGACCCGCCAGATCGAACCGAACATCAGTGCCACGGCAAAGGCCAAAACAGCGACATAGCGCAGCGCATAAGGATCGCGCGAGGATACCCTCAGATCGCCCGGCACCGCTTGTGCCGCTGCCGCGCGCGCAGCCATTCGGCGCTTGTGCGCCCGCCAGACCGCGGCAGAGGCATCATCCCCGCCGCCAATCGCCTGATCGTCGAGCAACGCCGTGATCGGCCGCCCCGGGAGGCTGCTGTCGAGGCGCATCATCGCATCCACATCCGTGGGCCAGACCCAATGGCGCACCGCATAGACCATTGCCCACAGTGCGGCACCGGCGATAAGCCCGATGCCAGCCCATATCGCCTCTAACGGCAGCACTTCATGCGCGCCCATCATCGCCGCCGCCAGTGCCAGCAGAAGGACCGTCAACAGCGGCCACAGGCTGCGGACAGCCACTTCGGCCCGCATGCCGAACCGGGTCATCCACAACGGGCGGCGCAAAGTGTCCAGCGTTTGCTTCAGATCTTCGGGCGTGAATTGGACCATCGTGATACCTCGCACCGGCTCTCAGGTCGCGGGATGCGTTTCGAGCCATTCAGGGATGGTATCGCGATTTATCATTTCGTCAAAGGTCGGACGTGGGCGGATAACCGCAAATTGATCTCCGTTGACCAAAACTTCGGGGATAAGTGCCCGAGAATTATACTCACTGGACATTACCGCGCCATATGCACCAGCACTGCGGAATGCCACGAGGTCTCCGGCGGTCAGCGGCACCATGTCGCGCTGCTTGGCGAAGGTGTCCCCGGATTCGCATACGGGGCCCACGATGTCGTAGGGCTGCTTGAATGCGCCCGCCGCAGGTTCGATGACCGGAATAATATCATGATAGGCATCGTACATGGCCGGGCGGATAAGATCGTTCATCGCACCATCGAGGATCAGAAAATCACGCCCCTCACCGGATTTGACGTAGATCACCTGGCTCACCATCAGGCCCGCGTTACCCGCGATGAGCCTGCCCGGCTCGATCTCGATCTCGCAGCCCAGATGTCCTAGCGTGCGCTGCACCATTGCGCCATAGTCGCTCGGCAGTGGCGGGGCCTCATTACTTGTCTCATAGGGGATGCCCAGTCCACCGCCCAGATCGAGCCGTGTGATCACATGCCCGTCAGCGCGCAACTGCTCGGTCAGCTCCGCGACCTTGAGATAGGCCTGCTCGAAAGGTGCCAGATCAGTCAGCTGTGACCCGATATGCACGTCGATCCCGATCACGTGCAGCCCTTTCAAACCCGCCGCCAACGCATAGACGTCGCGCGCCCGCGCAATCGGAATGCCGAATTTGTTCTCGGATTTGCCCGTGGCGATCTTGGCGTGGGTCTTTGCATCCACATCCGGATTCACCCGCACGGTGATCGGCGCCACTTTGCCCAACTCCAGCGCCACGGCATTGAGCACTTCCATCTCGGGCTCGCTCTCGACGTTGAACTGGCGGATGCCACCCTCAAGGGCTACGCGAATTTCACGCGCGGTCTTACCCACCCCTGAAAATACGATCCGGTCCCCGGGTACGCCCGCCGCCTTTGCGCGCAGATATTCCCCCTCGCTCACCACATCCATCCCGGCGCCCGCCTGCGCGAGCGTGCGCAGCACCGCCTGATTGGAATTGGCTTTCATCGCATAGCAGACCAGATGGTCCATACCCGTCAGCGCTTCGTCGAAGGCCCGGAAATGCCGCAGCAGCGTTGCAGTGGAATAAACATAGAACGGCGTACCAACGGCAGCCGCTATTTCCGCGACCGGCACATCCTCAGCATAGAGCGCGCCATCCCGATACAGGAAGTGATCCATCTTTTCGTTTTCCCTCTAAACTCAATTCGCCTTTAGCGGACAGGAGCGGACCGCATGAACAGGTAGAGCGGCAAGCCACAGCTGACCCCAATGCAGAATGTCGCGGGGATCGCGATCAGAGCCATCCAGTTGCGCCGCGTGGCGACCTCGGCGATGATCCAGACCGTCAGTGTCACCGCCGCGATCGTCAGATCCCACACCAGTCCGCTGCTTGCGGCATTCGCGTGCCAGGCATCTACCATCGCCATGATGTCCCAAGTGTTTTGCTGGAACCACTGGATGAAGTAATACATCGGATGGATAGCACCCCAAATGGCAAGTGCCAGATAGATCATTCGCAAAACAGACATCAGAACCTCCGTACCACGCCGACATTCACGTGCCCTGAAATATGCAAGCCGGGGGTGGTGTTGGAAGGCTCCACCCGCGGCGACCCTACCCGTTCTTGCTTGGTGCCCTTTGGCTGACCACAAGCGACGAGCGCAAGCGTTAAGATGACCAGCAAGCCCCTCATAGCCCCAGCCCGACCCGAAGCGGTCCTTTTTGCAGCCCTGCCGTCGCCCCGATGCCAACACCGGCTCCCGAGATATTCACATTTACGCCACCTACAGGTTGTGTCGGCTCTCCGTCCACGCCGCAGGCAGTCAGCATTAGGACAGCAATCGCAATCATCTTCTTCATGCGGTCATTTCCTTCCATCGGGCGATCTGCGCGCGCACCTGTGCGGGGGCCGTTCCGCCATATGACATGCGCGAGTTTACCGAATTTTCCACCCCAAGCACGGAGAATACATCCTGCGAGATGCCCTCATGTGCGGATTTCATCTGTTCCAGCGTCAGATCGGGCAGATCGCAGCCCTGCTTTTCCGCCATCCCCACAAGCGATCCGGTGATATGATGCGCATCGCGAAACGGCAGACCCAACACTCGCACCAGCCAGTCGGCCAGGTCAGTCGCAGTGGAAAACCCGCTGCCCGCAGCCGCCGCCAACTGGGGACGGTTGGCGCTCATATCGCGCACCATCCCCTCCATCGCAGCGAGCGCCAGCATCAGGTTGTCGGCGGCGTCGAACACCTGCTCTTTATCTTCCTGCATGTCCTTGGAATAGGCCAGCGGCAGCCCCTTCATCACCATCATCAGCGCGACATTGGCCCCGAATATCCGCCCGATCTTGGCGCGGATCAGCTCGGCGGCGTCCGGATTTTTCTTTTGCGGCATGATACTGGAACCCGTCGAGAAGCGGTCAGACAGGGTCACAAACCGAAACTGCGCGGAGGACCAAATCACCAACTCCTCTGCAAACCGGCTCAGGTGCATCGCGCAAATGCTGGACGCGCCCAAGTATTCGAGCGCGAAATCACGATCACTCACCGCATCGAGGCTATTGGCCGCGGGTCGATCGAAGCCGAGCGCCTTAGCGGTCATCTCGCGGTCGATCGGGAAGGATGTGCCGGCCAAGGCGGCAGCGCCGAGAGGGCTCTCGTTCATTCGTGCGCGTGCATCGCGCATGCGGCTCAAATCACGGCCGAACATTTCAACGTAGGCCATCATGTGGTGGCCCCATGTCACGGGCTGCGCGGTTTGCAGATGGGTGAAACCGGGCATGACCCAATCGGCGCCCTCTTCGGCCTGCACCAACAAGGCTTTGATCAGCGCCAGAAGTGCGCCCTCGGCTGCGTCAAACTGGTCACGGACCCAGAGCTTGAAGTCCGTCGCCACCTGATCATTACGCGAACGACCGGTATGCAACCGCCCTGCAGGCTCTCCGATTACTTCCTTCAGGCGGGCCTCCACGTTCATGTGGATATCCTCCAGCGCGGTTGAATACTCAAACGTGCCGCCCTCGATTTCTGACAAGACCGTGAGCAGGCCTTCCCGTATCGCCTCCGCATCGCTATCATTGATGATACCCGCTGCGGCCAGCATTGCTGCATGCGCTCGCGAGCCCGCAATATCCTGGGCCGCCATGCGCTTGTCAAAACTGATGGAGGCATTAATTGCCTCCATGATCGCATCGGGACCAGCGGCAAACCGGCCGCCCCACATCTTGTTCGAAGTCTTTTCGTGCGAAGTCTTTGAAATACCGTCTGCCATATGCCTATCCCCCGGAGGGACCCATGAAGAAACTCTTGCTCGCTCTCGTCTATACGGCCCTCACGTTGGGTGCAAACCCCGTGCTTGCTTCGGACGCGGATATCATCACGCCGCTGCTCGAGGGCGATATGAAGAAACTGGCTGTTCACAGCGCACCCAAAGCGACGTCAAACGCAGCCTTCGATCTGGCCGATGATGCCGGGCGGGCGACGCTTGAAGATTATCGCGGTAAATATGTCTTGGTAAATTTCTGGGCGACCTGGTGCGCGCCCTGCCGCAAGGAAATGCCACAACTGTCAGAGCTCCAAGCGGAACTGGGCGGTGACGACTTTGAAGTGCTGACGATCGCCACCGGTCGCAACTCTCCCACCGGCATCTCTAAATTCTTCGAGGAAATCGGCGTGACGAACCTGCCGCGCCATCAGGACCCCAAGCAGGGGCTCGCGAGCCAGATGGCCATCTTCGGCTTGCCGATCACGGTCCTGATGGATCCCGAGGGACGTGAGATCGCCCGCCTGCGCGGCGATGCAGATTGGTCGAGCGATAGCGCTAAGGGCATCATCAAGGCTTTGATCGAAGGGCGCAGCGCAGGCTGAGTCTCAGGCGGCGTGCTTCATGATCGCCGCTTCGGAGGGCGATAGCGTCCGGCGGGCAAAGCTTCCGTAGGTATGCGGGTCGTATTCTAGCTGCGGATATTGGGCCAGCAGCCGCTTTCGGTCCTGCGGGTCGAGCGTGGACAGCGCAGCGGAGGCAGGATGAAAGCTCTCAGTCTCTAGACCATTGGCCAAGAGCACCTGATGCTGCTCCAGCAGAATGTGGATGTAGGTGATCTCACGCACCTGCATATCGACAGTGATCGTGGTTCCGTTGATCAGATCCTTGGCCGCCACAAGCACTTCGGAGGTATTAAAAAGATTCTGTGCCACAGCCCCCTTGATCAGCATCCGGTGCCCAGGCGATACGAGCAGATCACGGTCGGGGCGGTCCAGCCCCAGGGCACCACCCGCGATCCGGATCGGGCGCAACTTCGGCATCGCGAACAGGCGCGCGCCCGTCATGCGGCGCTTTCCAATCCAGCACAGCGGCTTAAGGCCATTGTCCTTGGTCTGGACCAGATCACCGGCGCGCAGATCCTCGATCAGACAGCTGCCATTTTGCGTCTGGATGAGCGTGCCGGGCGTGAAGCAGATCACACCGCTTTGCTGCGGGCCCGCACCCGTGTCTGTCGGTGCCGTCCCGAGGGTATGGTGTACGATCCACAGATCACAGTTGCGCGGCGGCAACTCATCAAGGAACATCAAAAGCGGCTGGCTCCCACGGCCAACCTCGATCAGCGTGACGCTGTAGCTTTTGCCACCATCCGTCACAACAAAACTGTTATCCATCAAAGGTGATTTTTGGGGATCCTTGTCCCAGGTGCGCGGCCCGGCCTCCCGCTCAAGAGCGGTGCCCACCAGACGGTGCACCATGCGTGCCGCCCGCTTTCGCAAATCCTCTTTGCCGTCCGCCTCGTCCAAACGCAAAACATCCGACGGCCCATCCACACGCACGGCGTCTCCACGCCATGCCCATGCGGCTCCAACACTCAATGCCTGCACGGGTGCAGCATCAAGACCGTCAATTTCTGTTTGCGACCAGGAAATTACGAACGTGCCCTTAAAGCCCGTTACCATCTACCGCTTCGCCTGCCTCAGTTTATTTTATTATTAAGCAAACGCTAGCAAGTTTGTAGCTCTGTGAAAAGAGTCAATGGCAACAATGCGCAATGAGTGTTGCGAATAAGGCAGCCGATCTGCCTCAAAAGCTAAGATTTATGCGGATCGAACCCACGACCTGGCCTTCGGTCTGCGCCTCGAACTCTTCGCCCAGATAAGTCAGGCCGTAGAAAGCGGAGGCGGCCTCTCCCTGCCAGTGCATACCGGCACGCAGCCGGTCACGGCTTGGGGTCAGCTCCAGTCCACGGTCCGAGGGCAGGTAGATACTCTCGGCGACATGGGCGATATCGGCGCCAATAAGAAACGAAAACCCGGTCAAGCTTTCGCCCCGCACCACGCGGTAGCGCTGTCCCGTGGTGTTTTCGCGTACCATCAGATCAGTGGAGCCCGCCCGTCCAATTGTCAGGTCGGCGCCCGCGCGCACCAATGTTTCGGCGCCGGCACGTGCCTCCAGAAACGGGCGCAGACGAATGTTCGGGGCCAGCGCAAGATCGCGGCCGATCTCGCCTACCAGCGTGGGATAAAAGCCGCCGCCGATCTGGTTGTCCAAGGTCAGGCGTGACGGTTCCTGCACGCCAAGCACGTTATGCAGCTCACGTTGCAGGCTGCCCAATCCTGTCCCGGATCCCGTCATCACCAAATCCGCGCCCAGCGCCGTGTCGAAACCATGCCACATGAAATGGGTATGTACGCCCACCGAAAGTGCACCTGCGTAGGGCCGGTCCCCGACCGCCGGTATGTCGAGATCGACTGGTGCGAAGATCTCTGCGGACAGGCGCAGCTCGATCATTTCCCCAAAGCCTGCGGGCGGGGTTCCGCGCCACTCAGGCCCCCAGATCCGCGAGGATGTCCATGACATGGTGCGCCAGCGGTCACTGCCGTCGCCGATATAATCATTGGTAATCAGGCGCCCGTATCCAAGATAGCTGCGCTCACTGACGCTTGCCGTCTGGGCATCAGCCGTCTGGGATGTCAGCATCAAGGAAAGTAAAAGTGCGATGCACGCGCCGGCGCCATGTCTAAACATCGGAAAGTCCTGTCAAATCCGCCCCCACAGCGGCCTCTTTCGTACGCGCATGAATCGCTTCTTGCCAAGACCCTAGTGGAACGGGCGCCCGATCAGTCCGCTGCTGCGTCATTGATGCCACGCTTTGCACTGGTAAGAACGGGACCGGATGTGATGACCTTTCGGCCACGGAAGGACACAGTCTTGAACGTCCCCTTTATCATGTGAGACTAGCTACGCTTTGATTATCTGAGCTATGCGGGCATGGCATGCTGGCTACTGGGCAAGACGCATATGACGGCCGATGCCGAAGGCATGGCGCGCCAAGACGGACTCTAGGCTTACGGAACTGACGGCTACTACGATGAAAAACGCTCCACCTGTAACGAGTCCCTCAAATCGAAGGGTTACGACGGCGGGAACCCCTGGCACGACTATGTCAATGCCGCCATCACGGATGCGCAAATTGCTTTAGGCTGGATGTTCCGCAACGCCGATCATCCCGCCGACATCCGCGAGCAGGACAGCGAGACGCCTTGGCTCACGTCGAAAACCATTGAATTCATCGCGCAAGCAAGTTGAACGCGATAAACCCCAAGGGCAACGAGGTCGCGCAGGGCTTCCAGCGCGAGAAGGTCCGCGAGAAGGTCATCCCCCGCCTACATGGGCCTGATCAAGCAGTGCGACGACCAGCTCGGTCGCCTGCTCTACCATCTGGATGAGACCGACACGCTCGAGAATGCAATGATCCTGCTCACATCCGACCGTGGCGATTATCTGGGCGATCACTGGCTGGGCGAGAAGTATCTGTTCCACGAGCAATCCGTGAAAGTGCCGGACCACATCATCTAGGGGCGCTCGCTGATGCCGTGGCTGCGCGCCGAGGTGCCGGATTGGCGCGAATTCGTGATCTGGGAATACGACTATCCCTGCACAACGCATGCCACAAAGCTGGGGATGGAGCCGCGGGCTGCCCGCCTGTTCATGGTCTTCGACAGGCGCTACAAATTGATGCACGCCAAAGGGGGCCTGCGCCCGATGCTCTTCGATCTGGAGAAAGACCCCGACGAGTTTCACGACCTTGCCAAGGGTGAGACGCATGCGGCCAAGATCGCGCGGCCCTACGAGATGCTGGCGCAATGGGGCCGCCGCATGTCCCAGCGTGTCACGAAATCCGATGGCGGTATCAAGGCGATGCGAGGTGCGTCACTAGGCAGGGGCGTGCTGCCGTTCATGTCCGACGGCACGGAGGTGGACGAGAAACACACCGCGAAATATCTCGGTCCCGTCCGACAGACAGATGGCCCGGCGAGGACAGCTAAAGTTTTGTCTGGAGCGACTGCACATCCTACAGCAGATCCAAAAGCCGCTCGAATTTCTCTTCGGGGTAGGCCGCAAGCAGGTCGATGACAAATCCGGCCGCCTGCGCCCAACGCTCTTCCAAAATGGCGCGGCCCAGTGGATTGATCCGAACGACGCTTTGGCGCCCCTGAGCGTCCACACGGCGCAAGACACAAGGCCGTCCTCCTTCATCACGCGAAATATCCGCGTGAGGCCGGGCAAAAGCAGGCAGGCCTGATGCACTGTTTTTCGCGGCGGCGGATTTCAAAGCGTCGCAAGTGGCCACACTCCCCTTTATGCTCTTGCGCAAGATGCAAAAGATTGACGCTGACCGCGCGCCTGCTCTTTGTGGCACAAGAAAACACCTTCGGCCCGGTCCTGACATCCATTGTATTCGAGGATGAAACGGCAGCGTCGCACGTCATAAATGCTGTTGCCTAAGGCCTGGTGGAATATCTGGGGGCCAATGATCTGATCCGCACGCAACGCCACGCTTCTCGGATGCGCATGAGTTCGGGCTGATCTGAATCAATTCCGACGGCGTGACGGCGGCTACCGGTCTTTCGATCTCTACACGGAACAGAAGCGCATCGCCACCGCCATCGGGCCGTACCACATCCCGCAGCTCGGCGCATGAAGGAGCGTGCCCTTGCCCGTTGCCGCCCCGATTCCCAACCCTGAATTCAACATCATCCGCCTCAGCTATGTGGAACTTTACCTAAGTGATTTTCCGACCGAGCGGATCGAGCGCTCCTTCACGGGCCACGCGCGGGCGGCTGACACGAGACAGCCCCCCAACGGCACCGGCCGGCGCGCGAGCCCGGCACCATGGCATCGCCAATGCCTTCTTGTTCTATATCCGCGACCGAGACGGTCACCGCACCGAGATAAGCTTCTCAGGTTACCAGACACTCGGTCTCGATCTGGCGCGGATCAAACGCGGCTAAAAGCCTCCAGCGCCAGATGTTCTGGAATGCGCCCGAGCCGAAATCATGGTTCGAACTGTTGAATTCCAACGTGCAGATTTGCAAGACGGTGTTATCAAGGCCCAGCCCATCATCGCGCTCTGAGCGGCGCACACTCTATGGATCACGCCGCACGCGGCGCAAACAAGGACAGGCAGCATGCAGTGGGACGAATTCGCGGATTGGGGCAAAAAAATCTCGGACTGGGCGGCGGAGTATCATCTGACCCTGCGTGACCGGCCTGTGCGTGCTCAGACGCAGGCGGGCGAGATTGCGGCGCAACTCCCCCCCTCGCCTCCCGAAGCGCCGGAGGCGATGGAGACCATCATGGCCGATTTCGAGCGCATCGTGATGCCCGGCATTACCCACTGGCAACACCCCCGCTTCTTTGCCTATTTCCCCGCCAATGCTGCCCCGCCTTCGATGCTGGCCGATATGCTGGTCACGACCATCGCCGCGCAATGCATGCTTTGGCAGACCTCACCCGCCGCGACGGAGATGGAAGGCGTGATGATCGATTGGCTGCGGCAGGCACTCGGCCTACCCGATGGGATGGCGGGTGTCATCCAAGACAGCGCGTCCTCCGCGACCCTGTCGGCCGTGCTGACCATGCGCGAGCGCGCGACACAGTGGCGCGGCAACCGCGAGGGGCTCTCTGGGCAAGGTCGATTACGGATCTATTGCTCCGAACAGGTCCATTCCTCGATTGACCGCGCCTGCTGGATTGCAGGCATCGGGCAGGACAATCTGGTGAAAATCTGCGCAGGCACCAGCGGCCATGCATATGAGATGGACCCTTTCGAGCTGTCCGATAGGATCAAGGAAGACAGAAAGGCAGGCCATATCCCTGCAGGGATCATCGCCATTATGGGCGGCACCAGCATTGGCGCCTATGACTTTCATGAGCCCGTGCTGGAGATAGCGCAGGCCGAGGGCCTCTATACCCATCTGGACGCGGCATGGGCCGGCTCCGCGATGATCTGCCCCGAATACCGCGCGCAATTCTGGAGTGGTGTCGAGCGCTACGACAGCATCGTGTTCAATCCGCACAAATGGTTGGGCGCGCAATTCGACTGCTCCGTGCAGTTCCTCCGCGACCCCTCGCAACAGCTCAACACGCTGCGGATCGAGCCAGAATACCTCAAGACTTCCGGCGGTGTGGTCACCAATTATTCCGAATGGACGATCCCGCTGGGCCGACGCTTTCGCGCGCTCAAGCTGTGGTTCCTGATCCGCTCCTACGGGTTGGAGGGGCTGCGCACGCGGATCCGCAACCACGTCAACTGGGCGCAGGAGCTGTGCGAGGTGATCCGCGCGCTCGACGGCTTCGAGATTGTGACCGAGCCGATCCTCAGTATCTTCACCTTCCGCTGCGAAGGCGATGACGCGATGCAGCAGCGGCTGGTCGACGCGATAAACGATGACGGGCGCATCTACATCACCCAAGGGATGCACGACGGCGCCAAGATGATCCGCTTTCAGGTGGGGCAATTCGATTGCACACGCGAGGATGTGATGATGGCAGCGGACGTGATCCGCGAGATACGGGACGCACTGGCGTGACTTTCGCCACCTATACCCACGCCGGCAGGCCGTTCGACGGCGTGGCAACGGGAGGTCGGCATGATCACCCTTTCGCCTGATCGCCGCGACTGAGCCAGGATGCGCGATTTGATCGCGGCCCCGACAGCGACGTGCTTCTCGCTTTCATGCTCTTCCACAGTGGTGATCGCATGGCAAAGGGCCCATCGGTGCGGTCGTTTCACGCGAAGGTGTGGTGTAGGAAACGGGCTTGGAAGCAAGCATGCTTCACCTTCTGGTACATTTTCGCAGGGATCTCAAAACGGGAGCGGTGCTCCTGCAAAGCTCCTTCATCCGCTCCGTAAAGGCGTCTGCGGGCAGCACTTCCGCTGCCGATTTTGGCAATTAAGGGCGCGTCGACCTTAGCTTTTACTAGCGCGGCAAAGCGGCGGCGTGGCGGGCGCGCTCCTCGATCTCGTCCCATTTGCCCGCCTTCACCAGATTTGACGGTGCGATCCAGCTGCCGCCGGCACAAACCACATTGGAGAGCGCCAAATAGTCGCGCGCGTTCTCGGGCGTGACCCCGCCAGTGGGGCAAAACGACAGCCCTGGCAGCGGGCCGCCCAAGCCCTTGAGCGCCTTGATCCCCCCCGCCCCTTCGGCCGGGAAGAATTTGAGGACTTCGAAGCCGCGTGCCTGAAGCGTCATCGCCTCCGTTGCAGTGGCGGCACCGGGCAGCAGCGGCAGACCTGCCTCGAGGCAAGCATCGATCAGGGCTGCAGGCGATCCAGGAGTTACGCCAAACGTCGCCCCCGCCGCGATCGACGCCGCAACATCGGGCTGTGTTACCAGCGTGCCTGCGCCCACACGCGCGCCCGCAACGCTGGCCATCGCCGCAATCACTTCGAGGGCGGCCTCCGTCCGCAGTGTCACTTCCAGAACGGGCAGGCCGCCGCGCACCAGCGCCTGAGCCAACGGAATGGCATCTTCCACATTCTCGACAACAAGTACGGGAATGATGGGGGCAAGCCCGGCAAGCTCGCGAATAAAGGCAGTATCATTTTTCATCGCTTAATTCCCGAATACGGAGGCGCCAGTGTCGGCGGTGCCCACTGCATTGCGGAACGGCGCAAACAGCTCGCGGCCCGTCCCGAAGTGATTATGGCTCATGTCGGCAACAACGGCCTCGCGGTCCAATACGCCTTCGGTGAGGATCTCGAGCGTGCCCGCCGAGGCATCGAGCCGCAGCACATCGCCGTCCTGCAAATATGCGATCGGCCCCCCATCGAGCGCCTCGGGGCTCACATGGATCGCCGCAGGCACCTTGCCGGATGCACCCGACATGCGGCCATCTGTGACCAGCGCCACCTTGTAGCCACGCCCCTGAAGGATGCCCAACATCGGCGTGAGGCTGTGCAATTCGGGCATGCCATTGGCCCTCGGCCCCTGAAACCGCACGACCACAATCACATCGCCCCCGAATTCGCCCGCCTTGAACGCGGCCTTGACCTCGTTCTGGTCATGGAACACCCGCACGGGCGCTTCGATGAGATGATGCGCAGGGTCTACAGCCGAGATCTTAATCACGCTCGTCCCGAGGCTTCCCGACAGACGCTTGAGCCCGCCCGAGGTCTGGAACGGCTCGGACGCGGGGCGCAGGATACCTGTGTTGAGGCTCTCGGTCGTGCCCGCGCGCCACGCGAGCGTCCCGCCATCCATAAAGGGCTCTTGGGTATAATGATGCAGCCCTTCGCCCGCGACCGTCTTGGTATCGGGGTGCAGCAGACCGGCCTCCAGCAGCTGCCCGATCATATAGCCAAGGCCGCCCGCCGCGTGAAAATGGTTCACATCCGCCAAGCCATTTGGGTACACCCGCGCCAGCAGCGGGACGATATCAGAGACATCCGAGAAATCCTGCCAATCGAGGGTGATCCCCCCCGCCCGCGCCATGGCGATGAGGTGGATCAGCAGATTTGTCGAGCCACCAGTGGCCATAAGCCCCACCATGCCGTTCACAAAGGCCTTTTCGCTCAGGATTTCACAGGCGGGCGTGTAACTGTCGCCCAGATCACTCATCGAGAGCGCGCGGTGCGCGGCCTCAACGGTCAGTGCATCGCGAATCTCCGCGCCTGGATTGACGAAGCTCGACGACGGCAGATGCAGACCCATGAATTCCATCAGCATCTGGTTGGTGTTGGCCGTGCCGTAGAAGGTACAGGTGCCCGGGCCATGGTAAGCAGCCATTTCGGCAGCCATGAGCGCATCCCGCCCGACCTCGCCTGCTGCGAACTGCTGGCGCACTTTGGCCTTCTCGTCGTTTTGCAGGCCACTCGTCATCGGGCCTGCAGGGATGAAAACGGCGGGCAGATGCCCGAACACCTGCGCGCCGATCACGAGGCCCGGCACGATCTTGTCGCAGACTCCAAGGAAAACCGCCGCATCGAACGTGTTGTGGCTCAGCGCGACGCCCGCCGCCATGGCGATCACGTCGCGCGAGAAAAGGCTCAACTCCATGCCGGCCTCGCCCTGCGTCACGCCATCGCACATCGCAGGGACGCCCCCGGCGACCTGCGCCGTGCCACCGTTTGCACGTACCGCATCCCGTATCAGGGTGGGGTAGCGCTCGAACGGCTGGTGCGCCGAAAGCATATCGTTGTAGGCCGTCACGATCCCCAAATTGCCGCCCTGCCCGGTGGCAAGCTGGCTTTGATCGGGCCCTGCGGCGGCAAAGGCGTGGGCCTGCCCGCTGCACGACAGATGCCCGCGCGATGGGCCTTGCCTGCGAGCCGCCTCCATCCGCGCGAGATATGCCGCGCGGCTCTGCGCACTGCGCTTTATGATGCGATCGGTGATCTGGGCGAGGGTCTGGTTCAAGGGCATGGGGTGTCCTTAGTATTGCAGTACTGGTTAGCGCTAACATATCCAGATTTCATGGGATTGAAAGCGTGTTTTCCGGGCTTCGGACAGCAGTGAGCGCCGGTCCCGTTTCGTTGACATTGCAACGGTTGCGGGTAGGATCACAACACTATTTCAAAGGATAGCATTCTCATGCTGGAGCACACCGCTGTCGAGACGCTGCGCAACAGACCCCTGGCGCCAACGCGAAATCTAGACGACGGCGCACTTGCTCCGGCTCTGGGCGCTCTCAACGACCGCACCGAAATGGCTATAGCGCTCACGGCAAGCCCTCTGCCCGCTGCGCAGACCATCCTCACTTGCGCCGCGGTGCTGAGAGAGATCTACGGGGGAATCGCCATCATGGCCTGCGGTCCGACGGGGTGGCGGCGACTGGTCGAACGGTCCACTAAGGAAGAGTTGAGCGCGCCGGTGATCGGGGCGGAGGTCTTTGGCCCTGCTCTCGCCATGACCTCATGCGATTCCGAAGCCCTCACGGTAGCAAGTGGCGCAATTCCTCTGGACAGGATGAAGAACTCCGGCAACGACCATAGTGGATCCTTGCACTCCTTAAACGATCATCTTGATCTCAAAACAGGCAGGATCGCCCTATGAGCAAAGATCCCCTCCTCCAGCCCTTCCAGCTTAAGCATCTTACCCTCAAAAACCGGATCATGACGACCAGTCACGAGCCCGCGTATCCCGAGGACGGCATGCCCAAAGACCGATACCGCGCCTATCATGCGGAGCGGGCGAAAGCGGGCGTGGCGCTGGCAATGACCGCAGGATCCGCGGCAGTATCGCGGGACAGCCCGCCGGTGTTCAACAACATCCTCGCCTACCGCGACGAGGTGGTGCCGCACATCCGCAATCTTACAGATGCCTGCCATGAGCACGGCTGCGCAGTTATGATCCAGCTCACCCATCTGGGCCGCCGTACGGTTTGGAACAAGGGAGACTGGCTACCGTCCGTCTCCTCCTCGCGCCACCGCGAGCCCGCCCACCGCGCCTTTCCCAAGCTGATCGAGGATTGGGACATCGAGCGGATCATCGGCGATTTTGCCGATGCCGCCGAGCGGATGCAAGCAGGCGGCATGGACGGGATTGAGCTTCAGGTTTACGGCCATCTGCTGGATCAATTCTGGTCGCCGCTGACCAATGATCTGACCGGCCCCTACGGCGCCGACACGCTGGAAAACCGAATGCGCTTTCCGCTCGATGTGCTGGCCGCTATCCGCAATCGCGTGGGAGACGATTTCGTCATCGGTTTTCGCTATACTGCGGACGAGGCACAAAAAGGCGGGATAGATGCCGAGGAAGGGCTGCTCATTTCGCAAAAACTCAGTGAGACGGGCCAGCTCGATTTCCTCAACGTCATTCGCGGGCGCATCCACACAGATCCAGCAATGACGGATCTTATCCCAGTGCAGGGCATGGCAAGCGCGCCACATCTCGATTTCGCGGGCGAAGTGAAAAAGCGCACGGGCATGCCCACGTTCCACGCCGCGCGTATCCCAGATCTTGCCACCGCGCGCCATGCGGTCTCCGCCGGCCTGCTCGATATGGTCGGCATGACACGGGCGCATATGGCCGATCCGCATGTGGTAAAAAAGCTGATGGAGGGCCGCGAGCACGATATCCGCCCCTGCGTCGGCGCGACCTACTGCCTCGACCGGATCTATCAGGCAGGCGATGCGCTGTGCATCCACAATGCCGCCACGGGCCGCGAGCTGACCATGCCGCACGAGATCACGCCTGCCGCCGTACAGCGCAAAGTGGTGATCATCGGGGCCGGGCCCGCGGGGTTGGAGGCCGCCCGCGTTGCCGCCGAGCGCGGACATGATGTGACCGTGTTCGAAGCGCAGCCCGATCCCGGCGGCCAGATCCGTCTCACCGCGCAAAGCCCCCGTCGCCGCGAGATGATCTCGATCATCGAATGGCGTATGGCACAATGCGCCGCACGCGATGTGGCGTTCCACTTCAACACATGGGCCGAGGCGGCCGACATCACGGCCCTCGCGCCCGATGTGGTCATCGTGGCTACAGGCGGTATGCCGAACACCCGGCTTTTCGAGACGGGCACCGACGCAGCCCATGTCGTCACTGCTTGGGACATGATCTCGGGCGATGCAAAGCCCGCGCAAAGCGTCCTCATCTACGACGAGAGCGGCGATCACCCCGGTCTGCAAGCCGCCGAAATCGCCGCCGCTGCGGGATCAAAGGTCGAGATCATGACCCCCGACCGCACCTTCGCCCCCGACATCATGGCAATGAATCTGGTGCCCTACATGCGGACGCTCCAGGATAAGGATGTGACCTTCACCGTCACCCGCCGCCTTCTGGACGTGGCACGCAGCGGCAACAAGCTGGTGGCGACGATCGGCACCGATTACTCCGATCATACGGACAAGCGCGAGTACGATCAGGTGGTGGTGAACTACGGCACCCTCCCGCTTGATGATCTATATTTCGAGCTCAAACCGTTGAGCACCAATGGCGGCGCCGTGGATCACGGCGCGCTAATTTCAGGCGCGCCCCAAACCCTGACACGTAACCAAAGCGGCACCTTCCAGCTCTTCCGCATCGGCGATGCCGTCTCCGCGCGCAACACCCATGCCGCGATCTACGACGCGCTCAGGCTGGTCAAGGATCTCTAGCGGCGCGCGCCACGCGGATCGGGCGTGTTGGCCGTGTTTTCGTCCGAGAGCTTGCGCCACCGATCGAGCCGCGCGGCATCGATCTCGCCGCGCGCGACAGCGGCCAAGATGGCGCACCCCGGCTCGTGCGCATGGGTGCAATCGCGAAAGCGGCACGCGGGCGCAAGTTCGGTGATCTCCGCAAAAAGCACATCGAGGCCGTGGGCCAGATCACTCACGTGCAGCGTGCGTATGCCGGGCGTGTCGATCACCCATCCGCCGCCCGCGATGGCATGCAGCGAGCGTGACGTGGTCGTGTGCCGCCCCTTGTCGTCAACCTCACGGATGCCACCGGTGAGCTGGGCCGCCTCACCCGTCTTGTCGGCCAGCGTATTGAGCAGTGTCGATTTACCGACCCCCGAGGAGCCGACGAGCGCCACGGTCCGCCCCGCGCTGCACCACGGCATGAGCATCGCAATGGCTTCCGGCGTCTTGGCATTTACCGCGACCACAGGCAGCCCCCGCTGCAACGCGGCGGCCTGCGCTTCGAACGGCGCCACATCCGCCACCTTGTCGATCTTCGTCAGCACGATCACCGGATCGGTCTGCGCCTCATTGGCCAGCGCCAGATAGCGCTCCAGTCGCGCGGGATTAAAATCATCGTTGCACGATGTCACGATGAAAAGCGTATCGACATTAGCCGCAATGAGTTGGGGCCCGCGCGCGCCCTCGGTCTTGCGTTGCAACAGCGCGTGCCGCTCCAGCCCGCGCACCACCACATGCGTGTCAGGCTCCACCAGCACCCAATCGCCGACCGCGAAATCGGTCGTTTTCATGCGCCCCGAAAGGTCAAGCCTGACCACACCTTCCACGGCTTGCGCCGTCATGCGGGAGCGGTGCACGGTCGCCACCCGCATCGGCACCAGATGCCGCTCGTCCGCTTCCACCTGTTCCCCGAAAAACGGGGACCAGCCAAGCGCCGCCAGCGTATGCATATCTTGGTCCATCATACGCTCCTGAATGGGTCTAGCGTACGCGCAATGCAAGCCCCTACGCGCACCGCTCCCCTGCGCAGATGCCACAGCGCGGCGATAACGACGCAAAGCTGCTCCAATTCCTTGATCGCACCCTGTTCCGGCGATACCCAAGTGGCAGAGCGAGGGCGAAGCGATGAAGATTTGCGCGATTACCATGGTCTACCGCGACTATTGGGCCCTTGCCCAATGGTATCGCCACTACGGAGAGCATCTGGGGCACCGCAATCTCTATATCGTCTCGCATGGGTTCGATCCCGAAATAGCCAAGATCTGTCCCGAGGCGAGCATCATCACCATCCCCCGGGCGGAACTCGCGCATTTCGACCGTGTGCGCATGCGGCTGGTGAATGACCTACAGTCCGGCCTCGGCAATCTCTATGATTGGGTCATCCAGACAGATGCCGACGAGCTGGTTTGCTTCAATCCCGCAACCTATGCCTCTTTTACAGAGCTTTTTGAAACCACGCGGGCGCCAGCGCTGTTCGGCCTCGGCCTAAATCTTGCCGAGGTCGCGGGTGATCGCGCCCTCTCAGCCGGTGACCGGGTCTTTGCCCATCGCAACGTTGCTTGCGTAACAGGCCACTACTCTAAGGCTTGGGCTGTGCGACGCGCGATGCCGCTGCGCTGGCACGGCGTATTTTGCGGCTACCGCAAGACCGAAGATTTCCGCTTCGAGATGCCGGATGATGTCTTTTTCGTGCACCTCAAACACGCCAATTCCGAAGCCCTCCGGGATGCAAACGCGGTGCGTCAATCGGTCGCCGAGAGCGTGGGCGAGGATTGGAACGTAAACGGCTGGTCAAATCCCGATTTCCACGCCCAGCGGTTTTTCCGCAAAATGGCCGCCGCACAGGAGCTGCCATGGGACGAGGCCGTAGCGCTCGGCTATGCCAAAATCCGCGATAATCCCGTCCGCGACCCCAAGCGCGGGATCGTAAAGCCGCCCTTTATCAACTACGTCTGCCGCACTACACTGCCCGACTGGTTCCGAACGCTCTAGGGCACTCCCCTCTTGATGGGCGTCCGCAGTTGGATCATAACGCCTCCAGCGGTCCCTTAGCTCAACTGGATAGAGCAGCTGACTTCTAATCAGCAGGTTGAGGGTTCGAGTCCTTCAGGGATCGCCACTTCGTCCCACCTTGTTGTCTTGACAGGTGCGGGATCATTGGTCTACTGAACAGACCACTAGACCGATCCGTCACGTATCTTGCTGGGAGGGAGATATATGCAGGACGCCGCCGTTATCGCTGGCCATATCGCCCCTTTGCAAAAGGTGGCTCACCGAACAATTAAAGATGAGGTGGTGGAGCGTTTCGCCACACTTATCGCTTCCGGCGTGCTCGCAGTAGGGGACATTCTGCCAAGCGAGCGTGATCTTGCGGCGTCCATGGGGGTAAGCCGAGAATCGATCCGCGGTGCGCTGCTGATCCTTTCCACGAAAGGTATCATCTCGGTCGTTCAGGGCGCACGGACCACAGTCATTTCCGCCGATGTGGGAACGCTCGGCCTCTCGGCGCTGTCGAATGGTCGAGTGACCGACTATTCACTCAACGATGTGCATGAAGGCCGCCTGATGGTCGAGGCGCGTTTGGCAGTGCTTGCAGCCGCGCGCGTGACCGCCGCGACACTCACCAATTTGCGCGATCTGATCGACGTCCAGGAAACCGCCACAAACGATCCCGTGCGCTTCCTGATCACCGACCGCGCGTTCCATACGGCGGTCTACCAATCTTGCGGCAATGCGGTTCTGTCGGATCTTGCCACCACACTCTATTCCTACCAGCTGGATCACAGGCGCCACGCCATCGCCGCTCCCGGCGCCATCGCACAAAGCATCGCGGACCACCGCGTGATCCTCGCGGCGCTGCAAGCAGGGGATGCCGAAGGGCTGGTTTCCGCCCTCGGCGTGCACGAGCGGCGCATTTATGACAGCTCCCGCGCGTTACAGGACATTCCAGCGAAAAAGGCCACGAGATGAGACTAGCAATTTTGGGTGCGGCAGGCATGATCGGCCGCAAACTGGCTGAGCGTATCGCCGCGAGTGGCAAGATCGGCGGCCGCAGCGTGACCGCATTGACGCTGGTGGATGTGATAGCACCAGATGTAGCAAAAGATTTTGCAGGCACCCGTGATGCTTTCGCCGCCGATTTGGCAGCGCCCGGCGCAGCGGAGCAGATCATCGCCGCGCGACCTGAGATCATCGTGCATCTGGCCGCGATCGTTTCTGGTGAGGCAGAGGCCGATATGGCCAAGGGATACCGCGTCAATCTGGATGGCACACGCGCGCTGCTGGAGGCAATCGCGGGCGTCGACGACTATTGCCCCCGCGTGATCTATGCCTCGTCGCTGGCGGTCTTCGGCGCGCCCTTCCCCGCCAAGATCCCCGATGCGTATCACCTCACCCCGCTGACCAGCTACGGCACACAAAAGGCCATGGGAGAGATGCTGCTCAACGATTATTCGCGCCGAGGGCTAGTCGACGGCATCGGCATCCGCTTCCCCACCATCTGCATCCGCCCCGGCAAGCCCAACAAGGCCGCGTCGAGCTTTTATTCGGGGATCCTGCGTGAGCCGCTGAACGGGCAGGAGGCAATCCTGCCGGTGGACGACGACACGCGCCACTGGTTCGCCAGCCCGCGCGCCGCTGTTGGATATATCGAGCATGCCGCCGATCTGGACACGGCACCGCTGGGCGCGCAACGGTGCATGACCATGCCGGGCGTCTCCGCCACCGTGGGCGAGCAGATCGAAGCCCTCCGCGCCGTGGCAGGCGACGCCGCCGTGGCCCTGATCCGCCGCATTCCTGATCCTGCGGTGGCGGCCATCGTGTCGGGCTGGCCGCGCGATTTTGACACCGCCCGCGCAAATGCACTGGGTTTTGTCGCCGAAACATCATTCCAGGAAATCATTGAGATTTATCTGGAGGACGAAATGGGCCAAAAGGCCCAGATCGGTGCCCCACTCTAGGGCACCACAAGCAGCGCCACTCAAGTGGCCGGAACAATACGATCATCACCTTTGGGAGGAACCAAAATGAAACATATACTCTTCGCAGTCGCCAGCACCATCGCGGTCATCGGCGCGTCTACAGCTCAGGCTGAGCGCAATATCGTCGTGGGTCACGCCCTGTCGCCAACATCGCATTACGGCATCGGCGCACAGGCCTTCATCGACACGCTGACCGAGCTTTCGGGCGGCGAATTCACCGGATCACAAGCCCCCGCAGGCCAACTCGGCGGCGAGCGGGACATGATCGAGGGTCTGCAAATCGGCTCCATGGATGTGGTCGTCACATCGACCGGTCCGCTGGGCAACTTCGTACCTGAAGTTTATGCACTCGATCTGCCATTCCTGTTCCGCGACTACGATCACGCCCGCGCGGTGCTTGACGGCGATATCGGTCAGGAGCTACTGGCCAAGATCGACGAAAATCAGCTGGTCGGGCTGGCATGGTCCGAAAATGGCTTCCGCCACGTGACCAACTCCCAGCGCCCCGTGCGTACCCCTGCCGATCTGGACGGGCTCAAGCTGCGCACGATGGAAAACCGCGTGCACATGGAAGCCTTCTCGCAAATGGGTGCAGCGCCCACGCCGATGGCTTTCCCCGAACTCTTCACCGCCCTACAGCAAGGCGTTGTCGATGGTCAGGAAAACCCTGTGACCGTGATCACTGCGTCCAAGTTCTGGGAAGTGCAGGGCTATGTCTCGCTCACCGGTCACGTCTATTCACCCGCCATCGTGCTGGCCTCCCCGATCCTGCTCGACGGTCTGACAGACGAACAGCGCGGCTGGTTCTATGAAGCGGCCAAGGCATCCTCTGTCGCCACACGCACCGAAGTAAACCGCCTTGAGGAAGCCGGCGTCGCCCTGCTGCGCGAGAACGGGATGGAAGTGATCACAGACATCGACAAGGCGCCCTTCGCCGAGTTGGCTCAGTCCTCATACTCCGTCTATACGGATCAGTATGGTACAGAGCTTGTCGAGCGTATCCAGGCAGTCGAGTAACGCCTCCCGAGCAGGCGCATACCCTTGCGCCTGCTCGCCCCATCTTTCCCCAGTACACCCATGAGGCATGCCAATGCGCCATTTCCTGCGTCTCGAAGACTTCACGACCGGTATCGCGCAGCGCCTTTCCATTGCGTTTCTCATCATCGCGGCCAGTCTGGCGCTCTATCAGGTCATCACCCGCTTTGCCTTCGGCGCGCCTTCCACCTGGTCTGAGGTGATCACCCGCACGGCCATGATCTGGTCGGTGTTTCTGGGCGTAGCAGTAGCGTTCAAGCATGGGGCAATGATTTCCGTAGATGTGATCCAGAACGCTCTGCCGCCACGTCTCGGCATCGGTATCTACCTATTGGCGAGCGCGGGCTCGCTTATATTTTTCTCGGTCCTGCTGTGGCAAGGCTATCTGATGACCATGCGGGTCATACCGCAAAGTCTCGCGGCGCTTGATATCTCCATAGCCTGGGCCTACGCAGCGCTGCCCGTAGGCTCCGGCTTCATTCTGGTCGCGGTTGCCGCTTCGATGGTCCGTGCGGTACAGGGCGATTGGCTCATCGCGCGCAATGCGGAGGATCTGGAATGAACAGCGCTCTGGGTCTTTCACTCGCGATACTCTTTATCCTCGGCGTTCCAATCGCCGTGGCCATCGGTCTGGCATCCGTCATCGGCATTCAGGCACAGGGCAATCTGCCCCTGCTGCTGATCGCCCAGCGTATGTTCACCGGCATCGACAGCTTCCCGCTCATGGCGATCCCGCTGTTCATCCTTGCGGGCAATCTGATGTCGGCGGGCGGTATCTCCCACCGTCTGGTGGAGCTGGCCAAATCGCTGGTCGGCGGTATTCAGGGCGGGCTCGCCTGCACTTGCGTTCTGACCTGTATGCTCTTCGCCTCCGTCTCCGGCTCCTCGGTCGCCACCACATTCGCCATCGGCGCGATCCTCATACCCGCGATGGTCAAGCATAATTATCCCAAGCCACTCGCCGCCTCGATTCAGGCCTCCTCGGCAGAGCTGGGCGTGCTCATCCCGCCCTCCATCCCACTTATCCTCTACGGCGTCTCGACCGACACCTCCATCGGCAAGCTCTTTGTCGCGGGCCTCGGACCCGGTCTGGTGGTGGCAGGCTCGCTGATGGCGCTCGTCCTCGTAATCTGCCGTCTCCGAGGAATCGGAAAGGAAGATGGGATGGACCGCGCGTCCCCCGGTGCGGCGCTCTGGTCCGCCCTGCCCGCACTGATGGTCCCTATCGTCATCCTCGGCGGGATCTATTCCGGCATCTTTACCCCCACGGAGGCCAGTGCCGCCGCCGTAGCCGCAGCGCTGATTGTGGGCCTTGTGATGTACCGGGAACTCAAAATCAGCGACCTTCCCGAGATCCTCAAAAAGACGATTATCTCCACATCGGCCATCATGATCATCATCTCGGCGGCGGCACTGTTTTCGTTCCTCATCACCCGCTCGGGCCTGCCCAACGAGATCGCGGCTTGGTTCAAAGAGATTTTCGAAAGCCGCATCGCCTTCCTGCTGGCGGTGAACGTGCTGCTGCTGATCGTGGGCATGTTCATCGAGACATCGGCCGCGATCCTCGTGCTCGCCCCGATCCTCACCCCCATCGCGCTGAGCTATGGCGTCGACCCGGTGCATTTCGGCCTCATCATCGTCGTAAATCTCGCGCTTGGAATGATAACGCCACCGCTCGGCGTCAACCTCTTTGCTGCCTGCGCTGTTGCAAATCTGCGGGTCGAGAAGATCATACCCCAACTTGTGTGGTTCGTGCTGACAGTGTTCGCGGCCCTCATGGTTATCACCTATGTGCCCGCGATCACGCTCTGGCCGGTGGAATGGGTGTTCGGCCCCTGATCGCCGCCACGCGACGCGCTACAGATAGCAAAATTGAAAACGCCGCCCCAGAATGGTGCGGCGTTTGTTTTGCGCGAATGTGTACCTTCTCGCAGTCTTTTACAGCTATTAAGCAGTCATCTGTCGGTCGGTGCGATAATCTTAGCCACTCAACGTTTTTGAGGCGAAAATATAATCGGCGGATAGGTTGGCCGCTCTGCGGGCAAAAGCTGATCGGTAGGCGCTACCGAAAGACTTACAGTTTTGTCTGCCGCCCAAATCGATAATCCGCTCTGACTTTTCTAGATGCTCGAGAGCCGCAAAAGCACATATGCAGCACCAGCGATGTGAGCCAAGGTGATAAGTACCGAAAGGGTATGCAAGATCTTGAAGCGGGTCTTGGCCCCTCGATCCGTGGCTGTGTTGATGGCCGGCATCAGAACTTGGCGCGCGAACAGCGTGGTCACCACGATCAGCGCAAGTATAACGCTTGCGATCGCGTCAGCGGAGAAGCTCGACGCCGCCGCTAGTGCCGAGGACCCGAGAACAAAAAGATAGAAGTGCGGAAAGGCTCGGCGTATCAGCAGCCCAGCCGTCTCCGCCGGAAGGGCATTGAAAACGAAAGCGGCAAAGCCGAATGCGTAAAGTACTGCACCGCCAAACATCAGCGCAGTGGAAAGCAGGGCAATCTCGAACATCATGGTCCTTTCGGTTTACGGGCAAAGCCTGTGTAAATTTCACTTTGGCGAACGGAGGAGCCGAAAAGCAGATCAAACAGCCAGAGTTCGAATGCCCTTGGAGGTCTTGTCGGAATAAAGACCGATCCATGCGAAACGTCCGGAGAAGAGGTAACTCATCCCCCTCCCCCGCGAATCTCATCCGCACATCTCTGAATGGCAACTTCGTCATCAATATTTGTGTAACTGCGCTTGGAGTCAGACATTCTTGCGCCTGTTGGGGAAAGCCGGGACCGCGTAGGGTACCTTGCGTTGATAGGCCAGAAAGCGGCTGCCGTATCGTTTCTTAAACCTTCGTTCTTTGAGCTTTGGAGCAGCGAGGCAGTAGACTGTGAGTGTGGCGGCTAAGGCCAATTGATCTGGTGTCCAGACAGGCACGGTCCAGAGGGTCAGAGCAAATGCAACATAGATGGGCTGCCGGATGAAGCGGAAAAGTCCAGTTGTCGGCATCCCTGGAAACCGCGGCTTTATGTTCTGCAAGAGCGACATCCACCCCAACGCACCCGACTGAACTTCGGCACCTGCATCAAAACTGGCTTTGATCAACAGCAACCACGCCGCCGCATAGGCACAGACGATCGCATAAAATGCCGCCCCCTCCGCCCGCCACCAGATGATGCCGCTTGGGGTCCAGAACACGAACAGTACCAAAAGCTGTATCGAAGCGATAATCGCGTAAGTGGTGGTCGCCAAGGTCGCGCCATACTTGCCGGGAACGAGGTACGACAACAATCGCGATCCACGGCCAGTGAGTAGCAGCGAGTGAACAACTGGAAACTGTAAAACAAGCGCGGCATTTGTCAGGGCCGCGAAGGGCCAGGGTACTGTCCCGAAGTTCCGGCTCATCCCAAAGAACATCGCAGAAATCATTGCAAGTACGGCTGCCGCAAAGATCGCGTGAACCATGGCGCCAAAAGTGAGTGCAACGAGAATGCGACCAAATCCTCGAGGCGGATGTAACGCGCCTGACACGAGCCGGGTCAGGCGTTCTGTATGACTGTCCTCATGGTTGCTCATGATAGGTACATAAAAAAGAGGGGCATCGGCGGCAGGCGAACTGACCTGGTCCGTTCTCCGCCCGTACCGTCACTTGGCAACTCGGAGGGAGAACCGCCACTGCCACCACGTTGGTTCGGCTGATTTCACTATGCCGCATCAGCCACAACTCCGTTACGTCTGAGAATGCGCTGCAACGTGCGCCTGTGCATATTCAAAAGCCGCGCTGCTTGCGAAACATTACCGCCCGCGCCTTGAAAGACATGCTCAATATGCTCTATGCGCGCATCTTCCGGTGACATTGGCTTGGCCGGCGCCGGGGGATTCTGGTTTCTAGGTGCGAGCAAGACATCAACGATTTCATCAGTCGTCGCTGGTTTGGCGATATAATCTACGGCTCCGATGCGTGCGGCCGCGACCGCAGTAGGAATGTCGCCATATCCCGTCAAAATAATTGCTCGCGCCTCGGGGTCACGCTCTTCAAGTAGCCTTATGACGTCGAGACCACTGCCATCGAGCAGCCTCAGGTCGACGACCGCGAACTTGGGTGCGTCTTGTTCTATGCTCGCGAACCCCTCTGCTACACTTGCAGCCGTCCGCGTTTCAAATCCACGTTTCTGCATGGCCCTCGCGAGGCGATCCCGAAGGGCATCGTCATCTTCAACGATGAGCATTGATTTCTTGTCTTTCATATCCAACATCTCTGTCTCCCTTTAAATAGATACGGAGCAGAACCTTGGCTGGATCTCCGTCGCGTCAATCCGCCGCTCCGAAGATCATGGCGATGGCGCAGAATTAGGCAGTGGGCGGGGTCGCCCACTGCCTTTAAACTGATCCGGCTCAGCTGCCTTGTTCAGCCGCATCTTCTGCGGTTGGTACTGTTGCACGTGCTTCTTCGATCAGCGTTTCGAGTTTCTCCATTCCTTTTCCCGGAATGCGCGCATCAAGCAATTGATCGGCATTGCTGAAGTCATCTCCGACAACGACCAACGCCACCATGCCCATCACTTGGTGCGGCAGACATATCACCGCTGTAAGGCCCGCTTCCGTCACCGTGTACTCAACTTCCTGATTCATCCGTCCGCGGAAGTCTTCTTGGCCTTCCGGCAAAGCATCTTTTACGGACTGAGCATTGTGCGAATTATCTGTCGGGATAAAACGGATGACGTCTCCGACCTCGGCCCGAATGATCTCCGGGCTAAAGACCATGCGGTCACCCGCTTCATTCTGGTTCAGCATTTCAACTTCGATCGTGTCGGCAAAGGAGGAAATCGCAGAGCCAATCAAAAGTGTTGAGGCTAACAATGTGGTTTTCATTTTCTTACTCCATTCTATTCAATCGTACTCTTCTATCTAAGAGGCTTTCCTAGGGTATCCACTCACGTACGTGCGATGGCGACAGTCTGGCGCACCCGTTGAACCGATGGCTCTGACCATCAAACTGAAGCAAGGCCGCACGTCTGCTTGGACATGGGCCTCAAGAAATCGCTACGCCTCGTCGAGATAGCAGGACCGAGAGGAATGCCAGACACTAAACCTCAATCTGCTTCCCGCTAGGGCAAGAGATCTCTCCATCCAAAAAACCATTGAACTAAAGTGTTTCGAAGGGCGTGAGGCATTCAGAGGAGAAAAATATGACTGATCAAGTAACGAAGCGGTTTGACCGAATGGACGAAAACCTCAGCAAGCATGCCGCCCCGGCGCATGTGGCCGTCATGGACGATATGAGTGGCACCATGAGTTTGAAAAATGACAGGGCGCTGCACAGAAGCGACCCATCATTCTACAGTGGTCTACAGAATTGAGGCCATAGTGTTGCGGGTATCACCGCACGATGCCACAATCTTAAATCACGACCTAAGGGCCTGATAAATATAAGGCAATCTACATCACGGTCACGCTCTTCAGCGCACTGCGCAAAATGCGAGTACGGATATGGCCGCAAGCCCCACCATACCCATATGGCGTCCATGATCAGGATTGGTGGTTTCATGTCGATCTTGTCCCCGTCATCACTGAAGTCGTAACGCTGTATTTTGGAAATACAGAATTTGGTGGTGCTCATCCTGAACTGCGGAAAGATCAGCAACATTCGAAGCTGTGTTCTTCGAAGGAGCGATCCGCTTCAGGCATCCTCGGCGGACTTGGCAAATTCATGGTCTTGGCGTTGGCCGCGATGATTGATATTTAAGCACCATGAAAGCGCGCAACCCAATTTTTGAGACGATTGAAAGGGCATCCTTCAGGGCAAGCGCCTATGTGGTTTCCCGGTTGCTGAGCCGGGACATTGAAACTGAACTAGACCGTCTCGACAGACACCCGAAATTCCGAAGTTATCTTGAAGTTTCTCTCATTTTGGCTGTTCTTTTTGGTATGGCTCTTTTGGGTGCAAGCTTTGGCCCTTGGGGCCTGCTCATCTATTTTGCCGTCATTCTCGTAGTCTTCCGCTAAGCCGCGTGACAGCTTGACGCACTTTTTGCTCAACCCTCTGAGCAATCAGTGAGAATCGACCGCATACATATGTATACCACTGAAAACAAATAATAATTTTAATCCGTTTTGGCATAAGCTCCGTATCCAGTGCAGAAACAATTACAGGAGATAGAAATGGCTTCGCTTTCTGCAATATTGGCTTTCGGTACACTCGGTTTCGTCGCAGTCTTCGCGTATTTGAACGCACGCGCGACCGAACAATTAAAAGATGACCCATCACACAAACCTTCGACCCTCTGCGCAAAGAGTGACCATTGGATGCGTGAGCGGGAACCATCCTAACGGAAGGAAGCTGGTCGAGGCGGCCAGGTGACACTCCACCGGCCGCCTGCATTTCCGCAAACCGCCATATCTCTATAACGGTACAGACCTAGCTGCATGAGCAAACGCTTGTTCAGACAATTTGGCGAAATCCTGACAGCCACCCTTTCTGCACCGCAGAATTCCGGCAAGATCGTTTGTCGGAAGTCGTATGCCACACGTAATGAAAAGGACCGGTTCAGGAAGCATGTATTTTCGCCCCACGGTGCCCGGCTCGTTAAGATGCGAAAGGACGCTTCGCCAAAGTAGCGACCGGCATAAATCTGACGTGGCGATGGGCTCTCCCGCATCTACTCAAAACGGTTGGTCGGCAAGTAGACGTCACAAATCTATCCCCCGCACCAGAAAATATACATCATCATAAACGTTAAACGCCGACAACCAGATATGATCCGCGATATGATTGATTTCGCTAGGTTCTGGTTGCCTACGTCTCTTCACTCAAAGCTTTCTGACTGGGGCGAGGCGCAACAAGGTCGCCTGATTTCAATACGGCGCGGCGGTTTCCACACAGGTAAACGCAAAGCATCAACGGGGCTGGGATGCCGAATTTCTACAATCGCATTGAGCAAAGAGCCCATACGAGCTCCGAACAGATGCTGACTGCTCGCAACCGACCGCACACGCCGAAATTTCTGCTTGTCGTGCAAATGAGAATCAACAACGCGTCATCAGGAATGCATGTCGCAAACGGAAACGTATGCGGCGCTGCAGCGAAAGCAAGAATGACGCACTATCGTCAACTTGTCTCCAACGCGGAGAGGCCGCGCAGCGGGAAGGGTTTTCCATGTTCAATGTACTATCCGGCGTCTGGGCTCTTCTGCTTGGCATTGTCCTGATCATGCTGGGCAACGGCATGCATTTTACCCTAATAGGTCTGCGCGGAGGCATCGAGGGGTTTTCCTCCACTGAATTGGCTGTCGTCACTTCCGGTTATTTCTTGGGCTTCCTGTCCGGCGCAAGGCTAACGCCGCTGCTGATCCAGCGCGTGGGGCATGTCCGTGTGTTTGCGGCACTGGGCAGCTTCATGTCCGCAGGGCTGATCGCCCTACCCCTTCTAACCGAGCCCTGGGCCTGGACGATACTGCGGGTGCTGATCGGATTTTGCATGTCTGGCATCTACGTGGCCGCTGAGAGCTGGCTGAATGCCGCAGCTACAAATGAGACGCGCGGCAAAGTGCTGTCGGCCTACATGATCGCTCAAACACTTGGAATAATCGGTGCGCAGGGTCTGCTGACGCTGGGCGATGCTGAGACATCGGTTCTCTTCATCGGCGCCTCGATCCTTGTCTCGATCTCGTTCGCGCCAATTCTCTTGTCCGCAGCCATGGTCCCGGCGGTTCATGTTGCGCGCCCAATGCCAATGCGCGATCTCTTTCGGGGCTCGCCGCTGGGTGCCGTGGGGATATTCCTATTGGGGAGCGTTTACGCAACGCAGTCTGGGATGGGCGCGGTCTTTGGCAGCCAGATCGGGATGACAGCGACACAGATCGCGCTGTTCGTCGCCATGCTGTTCGCCGGCGCGCTGGTGCTTCAATATCCCATTGGCTGGCTGTCGGACCGGATGGACCGGCGCAAGTTGATTTTTGGCTCCGCCGCTTTGGGTGCCGCGTCTTGCGGTGTAGGTTGGATGACCGGCGGAGGGCTCTGGCCCCTGATGGCGGCAGCCTTCTTCGCCGGGGGAGTAACCACGCCGCTATATGCCCTGCTCCTAGCCTATACCAACGATGCCCTTTCCGCCGAAGACATGCCAGCCGCATCCGGAGGGCTTGTTTTCACTTTTGGCGTGGGTGCAATCGCGGGGCCGCTGGTCACCGGCTGGGCAATGCAGCAGCTTGATCCCTATGCATTCTGGTTGGTACTTGGACTAACCTTCAGCGCTATCGCACTCTATGCCCTCTACAGAATGACCCAGCGTAGGATGGTTCCTGTTGATGAGACCGAGAGTTATCTCAATATTCTGCCTACGTCTTCTCCAATCGCGGTGGAGGCCGCAGGTGAGTGGGCCGTAGAAAACGCAGAGGCCGAACGCGATCCTGATTTGGTTTGAAGCGACCCGTAAACGCACTGGATCAGAGCAGGCCATCATTAGTCTCAGCACAGATGGCATACAGATTATGGGTGCAGCGAGAACAACGGCAGACGAAATGCCCTCGAGGCGCCTGTCATAATACGTTGCGACACATGGCCTGTCCCTTGAGACTAGCAAACATGATTTCGCTCGGAACTCTTGGGCCATCGACACATTACTTGCAGGCGAACTTCATAAAGATAGGGCTCCAGACACGCTGTCTGCGCATCGTCAGCCAAGTATGATCAAGCATGTCACCGCTTCCTTTTCAGTTGCTGGATCACGCTGGTCAAATTCAAGCAGTGGCACCTGGCCCTAAAGATGGATCAATTCTCGATACAAAAACGAGTGCCACGACTGAAACACTTTGCCCCATCAACCACTCAGGCGAGCACTATCCGGGTCGTCGGATTGTGCCACGGGAACTAGAGCGCGGACCAGTTTTCGCATGTCCAGAACCCCAATCGGCTTGCCGTCCTTCATCACACGGTAGCTGCGAGATGTGTCGCCCTCCGAGAGCGCGATCACAGATTCCAACGTGTCGTCGTGATCAATCTCGCCCGCCCGTTCGCCCGCAGCATCGAGTGTCTTGGTCATCACGGAACGAACCCGCAGCACGCGAGCACGATTGATGTCGCTGACAAAGTCTTCAATGTAGGGGGCTGCCGGGTTCAAAAGAATATGCTGCGGTTCACCCTGTTGGATGACAGAGCCGTCCTTGAGGATCACCAGATGGTCCGCCAGTTTCAGCGCCTCGTCCAGATCGTGGGTGATGAACACGATGGTCTTTTGCAATTCTGCCTGCAACTCGATCAGCAGCCCCTGCATGTCTGTCCGGATCAGCGGATCGAGCGCCGAGAATGCTTCGTCCATCAGCATGATATCCGAGTTGCTGGTCAGTGCACGGGCGATCCCGACGCGCTGCTGCATGCCGCCTGACATCTGATGCGGATATTGCTCTCCTTGACCTTGCAAGCCGACGCGGTCCAGCCACTTGCGGGCCTCGTCCGCGTACTGCCGTTCTTTCTGCCCCGCAACAGACGGGGCAAGCCCTGCATTCTGCAACACTGTGCGGTGCGGCAAGAGGGCGAACTTTTGGAACACCATCGACATCATGTGTTTGCGCAACTCTCGGAGCTGGGATTCACTGTAGTCGAGGATGTTCTCTTCATTGACCCACACCTCGCCCGCCGTAGGCTCGATCAGACGGTTCAGGTGCCGGATCAGCGTCGATTTACCCGACCCTGACAACCCCATAATCACTGTGGTTTTTCCTGCAGGCACATCGACATTGATATCGTTCAGGCCAAGCACATGATTGTGCAGCTCCAGCAGGTCCGACTTGCCCAACCCATCTTTGACATGCTGCAAGGCGGGTAAGGGATCGTCCCCAAAGATCTTGTAAAGATTGCGGATCGAGATCTTGATTTCTGTATCGGTCATATCCGTTATCCTTTATCGCGACTTGCTGACGTTAATGCGGGCAAGTGCCGCTTTGGTCACGCGATCCAGAATGATCGCGAGAAGGACGATACCCAGGCCCGAAAGCAGGCCGACGCCAAGCTCCAGCGACCGGATACCGCGCAGCACCAACACACCCAAACCGGGAGCCGACACAAGCGAGGCGATCACAACCATAGCGAGGCTCATCATGATGGTTTGGTTGACGCCCGCCATGATGTTGGGCAACGCGAGAGGGATCTGCACGTTGAACAGCTTTTGCCGCTTGGTCATCCCAAAGGCGTCTGCCGCTTCGATTACGTCAGGATCGACCAGACGAATACCCAGATCTGTCAGGCGGACCACTGGCACAATCGCGTAAAGGATGATGGCAATCCCGTATAGCTTTGGCTCGGTTACCGAGAACAGGAAGATCAGCGGGATCAGATAGACGAAGGGCGGCAGGGTCTGGAGCATGTCAAGAATGGGGATCATGATGCGCTGCACCCGGTCGCTCCGGGACATTGCAATGCCGATCGGCACGCCCAGCAAAACACAGGTCACCGCGCAGACAAAGATGATCGCGAGCGTCTGCATCGTATAGCTATAGTAATCGACAAAGCCCAAAAAGCCGAAGCAGATCACGACCAGCCCAACAAGTTTTATCTGTCGACTGACGACCCATGCGATCAGCATTAGCAAAGGGATCATGATGAACCATGGCACCGCCTGCATCACCCAAAGCGCTTCGTTCAGCGCCCAACTGAGCGGCTGTGTCAGCGGGTCGACGACCACTTTCAGACTGTCTTTGATAGCCAGAAATCCTGCCTCCAGCCCGCTTGTCAATTCGCGCGATTGCGGAAAAGCGGTGCAGGCTTCGTGAAGCGCATCCATTGACGGAAACGGCGTTTCCCACGGCGATACCTCGACATCGCTACCGGATGTTTGAGCAAGCAGTTGCGACATGGACGTCATGCCGCCACCGTCATCTCCGCTGCTGCCGCACCAGTTGCGCAGGCCAAGCCCGTCGAATACGAAGTCATACGTCGCCATTCATCCCTCACCCGGGCTCAACTCACGGCCCTTTTCCTTATTGATATGCGTCATCACCGAAAGGGCCGGATCATCCGATCCCGGCCCCGTCAGTTGGTATGCTTCGCGACGCGGGCAACTTGTATGCGGGCGTCACGAGACAGGCTAAAGGCGGCACCATCAGCGCCGCCTTGATTTTCTTATTGCAACAGAGCTGTCAGCTTTGTGGTGGCGGCATCGTTGATCCATGCGCTCCACTCATCGGGATTGTTCTTCAAGAAATAGACAGCCGCTTCCTCGTTCGAGGCGTTGTTTTCTTGCTTCCAGGCCAGAAGCTGACTCATTGTGTCCGTCTTGAAGCTCACGTTGCCCATCAGCTCGGCAACGTCAGGATGCGAGGCCATGAAGTCTTTGGTGACGATGGTCAGCACGGTTGCCGCCGGAAAGGACGACGCCTTGGGATTAGGCGCATCGGCGTTCTGCATAGATGCAAATGCTTCTGCGTCGTAGTCGCCTAGGTCAACACTTGTCATGTCGAACATGCCAAGCGGCGTTGTCGGGCCCCAGTAGTAGCCAAACCAAGGTTCTTCGCTTTGGTAAGCCGCCGCCATTGATGTTGCCAGCGTTTCGCCGGATCCGTGATTGAAGACCTCAATACCCCTGTCTTCAAGGTCGAAGGCACGGATCAGATTGTCGTTCACAATGCGGCAGCCCCAACCATCAGGACAGTTATTGAATATACCACCAACAAGTTCGGGGTTTGCCATCACGCCTTCGATCGTCGCAAGTTCCGGATGCGCTTCGACCAGATAGGTCGGCAGCCACCAACCTTCGACACCACCGGGCTCTAGCACGCGGCCAAGCTCTTCGATCTTGCCGTCCGCTTTCAGCTTTTCATAGGCATCACCGGCAGAGTTTTTCCAGAGCTCTGTAACGATGTCCGGCTCGTTGTTCTCGGACAGCGACGTCATCGCCGGTGTGGTGTCGGATGGAACGACTGTGACATCGCAGCCATAGCCCTGTTCCATGAGAAACTTGGAAACTGACGTCACAATGGCAGCTGAATCCCAGTTCATTTGGGTGATCGTGACTTCGCCGCATTGCTCTTGTGCCAAGACGGCTGTGGGGGCCGCAAGTGCTGCAAATGCAGCGCCAAATATTAGGCTCTTCATAGGACGTATCTCCTGTTATTTTCGTAGTGAAGCGGGTCACAGCCAGATCTCCGGCGGCCCCACGCAAAGCCCATCAACGCCGCAATCGCCATTCAAGCAGCCGAACTGCTCACTCTTTTTAAAGAAACAGGGGGATGTCGAATTGCGACGAATAATGTCGCTTTCAAGCTACCGCCTATCCTATTAGAGGTGGAATGCAACCGCATAATGAATTGCGGTCACTCGCCGTGCGCTGCGGTTTAAGGCTCCACGGCTGCCTTCGCTCCAACCAGTGCCCATGTTGGGAGAACATTCTGTGGTGTGCTGACCTTCGCCGGGACATTGCCAAACGGTTGAAAGGCGCAGCTATTTCCCAGCTGAAGGCAACGTCACTTTTGGCCAAGATCGGCCTATAAGTTCGGTATCAACTCCGGCAGCACCGATGCTGCTCCAAGGGTCAACAACCTTCTTTCGACCGCAAACGAACGCACCGCCGCATTGAACGCAACACGCGCGCCGGGCAGTTCTCACCCATCTGAAACAATTTTTCCGGTTGCGATTCTATAACATAGATGAAAGCTCATGAGGGAAAGGGAGATCGATAATGAATGGCAAACTCACACGCGAGACAGAGATCGGCCGGGTTTCGGAACTCCTGGGACTCCCAGAGGAAGTCAACGATTCAGCTTCTCTAAACACGGAAATTGAAAAGGGTTTTCCGGCAGAATCCGTTGAGAAGGTTCTAAAAGTCTTGGGGTCCAAACCTGCCCTAAACATCATTTCAGATCGGGCCTTTCGTCGGGCTAAAAGCCTCAAGCGCCCAATCAGCACAGCCAATAGTCAGATTCTCTATGATTTTGCCCGCGCATATGTGGTCGCCGACAGAGTTCACCATGGCAACGGAGCGTTGGTGATGCGCTTTTTCGAGAAGCCTAGTCAGGATTTCGAAGGCGCCGCACCAATGGCATTGGCTATTTCAAGTCCTGCCGGTGCCGACGCCGTGATTGATTTGCTCAATAGGTAAGTACCAAGGCGAACTTCCTTTGGTGGCGCTGCACTCTTATGACGTCAAAGGCGGTTGCAACACAACTTGCGCAGCGGTTTGTTGGAAGCAAGAATGATGATGTGCGACACGCTCAGATGAACGCGCAGTGTGCAAATGGAGCCTGATAAGTGTTGGACACTGCCTTACGAACTTGATCCGCATTTTATGGAGCGATCGGCGCACTGATGGTTGTGAGGGTGGCGGTAGCCAATAGAACAAATGCCAGCAGACCAGCTTCCCACCGCAACGACTTTCGCAAGCTGAGGCCGGCACTTGGATCGCTCAGCAGCAAAGCGGGAGTGAGGTGCAACTTGTTCCACGCCGCAAAGCCGATAGCACCGAGAAACAACGCGAGCTTGAGCAGGAAAAACTGTCCATAAGGAGTAGAGACTGCGGCAATGAGGTTTCCGGTCATAACCCACAGTGTGATGCCGCCTGCAGCAAAGAGACCGCCGACAACATAAACCGCTTTGCGTCCGAACTCATGAGCGAGACGCCCAGCGCTATTATCGGAACCCGTTCCAGCCACGCGGTACAGGGGCACAAACGCCCCGATCCAGAAGGCCAGCCCGAGCAAGTGCACGGTGATCAGCGCACCGAGCACAAGCCGCGGTTCTTCCAATGCGTGGCCCCTGAGCACGAACGATCCGGAAACAAGCAGTACACCGAGGGCCGCCACGATATTGCTCCAGCGCGCGCCGGTGAGCAGTGTAAGGATCAATGCAAGACCGACCAAGCGCACCGCAATGGTTGTTCCCAAGGGGCTTTCTAATACCATGCCCAGGATCATTGGATCTGTTCCACCCTGCCATGTGCCGCCCATCAGAAAACTCGCCCGCAGCGGAATCCGGGCGAGCGATAGGACTGCAGCGGCAAGTGCCAGCCATACGGCAAACCGCGTGAGCACACGAACCTCGGACTCGGGAAGCGCGCGCAGGAAAATGATGCACAAGACGCTTCCCGCTGCCGTCAGAGAGGTTGCGTAGACCAATGCCTTAACGCAGATGGAGATCCACGTAAGCGCATCGGCCGAAGCGATCGCACTCAGCACGTTTTGCTACTCGGACACTTCAAAACTAAACTCTCCTTGCATCGGATGCCCGTCTTCCGCCAGCCCGCGCCACGCAACTTTATAGAGCCCTGCCGCCAGCTCAGGGACAGCCGCGCTGAAATCGGACACGGGCTGCATGTTATCCGTACGGATCAGCTCATGGGCAACGCTGTCCTGATCCGTGAGCGTAATGAGCGTCACGCGCAGCGGCATATCAAATGTCATCGCAACCGTTTCAGGCGACACATCAAGGACCGCGCCGTTCACTGGCACGGTTGCCTCTTTTTTCGAATGCGCAGTTGCTTGCCCAATCCCCAGGGCAAGCGTGAGGAGTGCCGCCCCAATCATTTTCCCGTTCATATCCAATACTCCTTAATTGATGCCGTTGGTGCGCTGTATTGTGCGCACATAGGCCGTGATGTTCGCGATGTCAGAGCCGGTGATATCTTCGACCGCTGGCATATTCCCGAACGGCCAGTGGTGCGCTCGCACTCCGTTCAGTGCAGCCATCTGGAACGACATATCACCGTGATGGCTCGGCTCGTAGATTTTGTGGATCAACGGCGGTGCGATACCATCCCGGCCTGCCCCACTCTGACCATGACAGGCCGCGCACTTTGCGTTGAAGGCCGTCTCGCCCATCTGCTCTTGCGCAGTGAAACTTGCGGGGAGGATAACTTCGACCATCGCAGTGCCTTCCATCGTGCTCGTCTGCTCTGTCAGCGCTTGTGGCTTCAGGAACATCCACCAGCCACCGACAATTAGCAGGCTGAAGGCCGAGAGAGATATTGGCATGCGCATCGTCATTTCTCCTTTCGTTCTGCTTTATCGATGCTCGGGCCGGAAACGGAGCCTCCGGCCCACAGACCGCTATTCGGCCATGATCGCGCCAATGGCGTACATGCCGTCTTCGCCCTTGATCAGCATGAGGGTAACCGCGTCCCCTTCTGCAACTTCGCCCATCATCTCGGCGTCAGGCAGCAGGGCCAGATCCATCGTCATCGCAGGCCAGCCAATTTCGGGAATAGGCTCGTGGCTGACGTTGGCCGTACTGTCGCCAAAACTGTTCACGATAGCCTTCGTATGCACAGCCCCCTCCATCTTCTCGTGGCTCATCGTCATATTTGAATGATCCATCGTCGAATGGTCCATGGTCGAGTGCGTTGTCTGTGCAATCGCAAGCGGAGCGTTGAGAACCAGAGCACAGAGCGCAAGGGATAAAGTTTTCATGGGTCGTCCTTTCAGGTTGGGTTGATTATTCGGCGGGAAGGGGTGCCGCATCCCCTTCATCGGGGTGCAGCATAGCGCGGTTCACTCGTTTCAGGGCGAACCGCTTCCAGATCACGAAGATCGATGGAATGACGAAAAGTGTGAGCAGCGTCGCGGTGGCCATTCCGCCAACCATCGGGGCGGCGATCCGCTGCATGATCTCGGAGCCGGTACCGGTACCATACATGATCGGGATGAGGCCCGCGAAAATCGTGGCGACGGTCATCACCTTGGGGCGCACCCGCAGGAGCGCCCCCTCAAAGACCACCTCTTCCACGTCCAGCGGCGTCATCTCTCGCCGCTCGGCTGCGGCCTGTTTGCGGCGCTTGTCCCATGCGAGGTTGAGATAGAGCAGCATGACAATCGCCGTCTCCACCGCCACGCCTGCAAGGGCGATGAACCCCACCAGCACAGCCACGGAAATGTCAAAGCTGAGATACCAAAGGAACCAGACGCCCCCCGCCAAAGCCACGGGCAGTGCGGCAAGGATGATGCCCACCTCGATCACGCGGTTGAACGCCATGAACAGCATCAACGTGATGATCAGCAGTGTCGCAGGCGCCACCAGCTTAAGCCGCTCCTGCATCCGCTCGATATATTCGTACTGACCCGACCATGTGATCGAATACCCCGCAGGCAAAGTCACCTGCTCGGCCACAGCGGCACGCGCCTCCTCGACATAGCCGCCCAGGTCGCGGCCCGCGATGTCGATGAAGACAAAACCCGTGCGCCGCGCGTTCTCGGAGCGGATCATGCCCGGACCATCCACAACCTTGATCTCAGCCAGCGTGCCGAGGGGAATATGCGCGCCCGATGGCGTGACCACAGGCAGATCGCGCAGCCGCTCCGGGCTGTCGCGCCAATCCTGCGGATACCGCAGGTTGATCGGGAACCGCTCCAGACCTTCGACAGACTCCGAAACCTGCATGCCACCGATTGCTGTTTGCACTACGTCTTGGATGTCCCGCACGCTCATCATGTAACGCGCGGCTGCCTCGCGGTCGGGGTTGATCTCGATGAACCGCCCACCGATGGGACGCTCGGCATAGGCCGAAGTAGTCCCTTCGATCCCCCCTGCGATGCGCTCCACTTCGATCCCGATCTGTTCGATTACGCGCAGATCTGCACCCGAAATCTTCACCCCCACTGGAGTCTTGATGCCCGTAGCCAGCATGTCGATCCGGTTCTTGATCGGCTGTATCCAGACGTTCGTCACACCGGGGATTTGCACCACACGGTCCAGCTCTGCGCGGATACCCTCCATCGTCATCCCCTCGCGCCAGTCGGCCTCGGGTTTAAGCTGGATCGTCGTCTCGATCATCGTGAGCGGTGCGGGATCCGTCGCCGTGTCAGCGCGCCCCAGCTTGCCATGTACGGTCAGTACTTCGGGAACCGTGGCGATAAGACGGTCTGTCTGTTGCAGCACCTCACGCGCCTTGCCGATGGACACACCGGGATAAAGCGATGGCATGTACAGAAAATCGCCCTCGTTCAGCTCCGGCATAAATTCGGTCCCGATGCGTTGCAGTGGCCACCACATGGAGGCGACCAACAGACCCGCAAGCATGGTCGTGGCCCATGGCCATGCCACAGCCGCATCAAGAAAGGGACGATAAATAAAGATCACCAAACGGTTCAGCGGGTTGCGATGCTCCGGCACGATCCGGCCGCGCACGAAATAGCCCATGAGCACGGGGACCAGCGTTATCGACAGGATCGCAGCGGCAGCCATGGCGTAGGTCTTGGTGAAAGCCAGCGGTTTAAAAAGGCGCCCCTCCTGGCTTTCCAGCACAAAGACGGGCAGGAAACTCACCGCGATAATGGCCAGCGAGAAGAACAGCGCAGGCCCCACCTCCTCACAGCATTCCGTGACAATCCGCCAGCGGTTCTTGTTGGTGAGGGTTTCCTTTTCAAGCCGTCGGTGCATCGCCTCGATCATCACAATCGCCGCGTCCACCATCGCGCCAATAGCGATCGCGATACCGCCCAATGACATGATGTTGGCGTTCACGCCTTGCAGCTTCATGATGATAAATGCTGCAAAAATACCAAGCGGCAGCGAGAGCAGGATCACAAGCGAAGACCGGACGTGCAGCAGAAAGGCCGCGCAGACCAGAACGACGACGATGAATTCCTCGGTCAGCTTCTTTTGCAGGTTCTCTATGGCGCGCTCGATCACGCCCGCACGGTTATAGGTCGTCACGATCTCGACACCCTCAGGCAGGCTTTGCCGCAGCTCGTCGATTCGCGTCTCCACGGCTTTGATTGTGGAGAGCGCATTGCCACCCCAGCGCAGGATCACCACGCCCCCTACGGCATCACCTTCGCCGTCAAACTCGCCCACGCCGCGGCGCATTTCCGGCCCCAGCCGGATGTCGGCCACATCGCCCAGCGTGATCGCGGCCCCGCGCGCGTTTACCATCAGCGGTGCCTTTGCCAGATCGGCGATCTCGTCGACATAGCCAGTAGAGCGGACCATGAATTCCGCCTCGCCCATCTCGATCACGCTGCCGCCTGTCTCGCGGTTGGCCCCCTGAATGGCGCTCTGAATCTGCGCCAGTGTGATGTCGTAGGCCCGCAATTTGTTGGGATCGACCACCACCTGATATTGCTTGACCATGCCGCCGATCGTGGCGACCTCGGACACACCATCGACGGTTTGTAATTCGTATTTGAGAAACCAGTCCTGGATCGTGCGCAGCTGCGCCAGATCATGATTACCCGTTCGGTCGATCAGGGCATATTGGTAAATCCAACCCACGCCAGTCGCGTCCGGCCCCAGCTGGGGTGAGACACCTTCAGGCAAGTTCGCCGTGATCTGGCCAAGATATTCCAGCACCCGCGTGCGCGCCCAATAAAGATCGGTGCCATCCTCGAAGACCACATAGACATAGCTGTCGCCAAAGAAGGAAAATCCGCGTACATCACTGGTCCCCGGCACAGCAAGCATGGCGGTAGCGATGGGATAGGTGACTTGATCTTCAACGACCTGAGGCGCCTGCCCAGCATATGGCGTGCGCACGATTACCTGCACATCCGACAGATCGGGGATGGCATCAACTGGCGTCGTCCGGATCGCCCAGATGCCTGTCACGGCCATCATCATCGCAAGTGCCAAGATGATGATGCGGTTCGCAATCGACCCGCGAATGACCGCGGCGATCATTGGTCGACCTCCGACGCTGGTGCGATGCCGACGAGGGTCATGGAGAAGTCGGGATTGCGATGCAGTTGAAGCACAACCTCCTTACCCACAGGCAACGAGACAGGATCGACGGCAGGGTCCACTGCAAAGTCCATCGTCATCCCCGGCATCCCGATCTCCATCATCGGGCCATGGGTGATGTTGGCCATGCCGGCGTCCAGATCAACGGTATTGATCGTACCTGACACCTTCATAGGGGGCACCACGGGCTTAGCCGCAGCAAGGATCATCGTCACGCCGTCCGGGCGCGCGAAGGTCAATGTCATCTCTTGTCCGGTCACAAGCGTTTCGGGGCCCAGAGTATCATCCAGAGCAAAACCCATCGTCATACCGGGCATTCCGATTTCCATCATCGGACCATGCGTGATCGTGGCCATGCCCGTGGCGGGGTCAATCGCGTCGATCGTGCCGGACACAACGATCGGCGGGATCGCGGCTTTGGGCTCTGGTGCCAAAGGTGCTGCGGCAGGCATCTCTGCCATCGTCGGCATCGCATCACCGCGCAGCGCAACAATCGTGAACAGACCCTCATCCCCCTTGGTCAGGTCAAACTCGACGCGCTGGTCCATTGGGACCTCGCCCACGTCGATGCCGGCCACATCCATGTCCATCCGCATGGCAGGCCAGCCCAGCTCGGGGATCGGGTCATGCTCCATCGTCAGTTTGCCGTCTGCCGTTACCGCCAGAACCTTGCCCTTACCCGTTGCCGCGATCCCGTCATCAGAGCCAAGCTCAATTAGGCTCAGAAGACCATCCGCACCACGGGCAGCGCGGAACGCGACCTGCTGGCCGACTTGCAACCGTTCCAGTGCGATATCTCTGCGCAGCGCAAAACGAGACGTCATCGAAGGCCAGTCCAGCGCCTCAAGGGCGGAATGCTGGATCGTGGCGATGCGCGTGTCGGGATCGAGGGCCACCAGTTCACCTGTCCCGCGGACCGGCTTCTCATCCGTCGGCGCCATTCGCATGAGGCCAGCACTTAGCGCGCTTTCACTGTCGATCAGGAACTGTGCAGAGGCCACGACCTCCTCTCCCGGAGCCAGGCCCTGCACAACCTCAGTCCGGCCACCGCCGCCAAAGGTGTCACGGAGACCCGTGGTAATCAGGCGCGGTTTGAAGGTGCCCTCCCCCGTCTTGAGGATAACCCGCTCCGCCGTGCCGGTGCGAATAATCGCTTCAGTCGGGACGGTCAGCGCCATACGTCTCTCGCTCGGGATCAGGCTCACGTTGCCGAACATATTGGGGCGAAGCAGCCCCTCGCTGTTGTCGAACCGCAGGCGCACAGGCAGCGTGCGGGTCTGCGCATCCAGTGCGGGATAGATGTAATCAATGACGCCCTCGAAGGTGCGGCCGTTCAAATGCTCGAACGTTGCTACCGCGCGCATGTCCTCGGTCATCCGTGCGATATCACGCTCGAACACATCAACGATGAGCCAGACTGCGCTAAGATCGGTGAGTGAGACTGCCCGCACCCCCGGCTGAAGGAACATCCCATCCGCCGCCTCAAGGGCTGTGACAACACCATCCTGTGGGGCGAGGACTTCGATGTTGCGGGCGATCTCGCCACTTTCCTCGATGCGGGCGATCTGTGCGTCTGACATACCATTGCTGCGAAGCTTGCCCCGCGCGGCGTCGATGATCCTTTGATCACCGGCCTCAACGGCGCGCAGCAAATCAAAGGAAGAAGAGCCGATGACTTGAGAGAACATCTCGAACAGGACATCCCCCTTTTGCACCGGGTCGCCCACAGCGCGCACGTTCAGCGCTTCGATCCAGCCATCTACGCGGGTGTGGACATGACTTGTGAGATGTTCGTCATAGCCGACAAACCCGACGGTCTCGATCCGTCCAGATATCTCCGACGCCTGCGCGATCGCGGTACGTACGCCAATGGCGTTTATCTCGGCAGCGGAGAGCATTACTTCGGATGGATCGCCAGAGGGCTCTTCGCCCGCCATGACAGGGATCAGGTCCATCCCCATCGGAGATTTCCCAGGCCCGGGCTGGCGGAAATTCGCATCCATCGGGGCCACCCAATAGAGGATTTCAGGCCCCTGATCTCCAGCCATATCCGATGGGTTCAGATACAGCCGCTCCAGAAAAATACCGCCACCAACGCCCGCACAGAGTGCAAGCACACTCAGGGCTGAATATCGTCCACGCATGGTCACCTCGACCCCGGCGCCTTTTTAAGGGCAGCCGTTTCCAATCAATAACAATCACGCAGCCCCAAAGCGGGGTGCGCGCCGACAATTGATCAGTTGTGTTGTGGAGGGCGGTCTTTTGCGCTGTGGGAATGCGATGGCAGGACCATCGCTTGCTCAATGCCCTTGTCACTTGGCACCAAAGCGTCCGATGCCACTAGTTTGAAAGGCGCGGCCGTCTCTTGGAAGCAGCACATAAAGGCCATGCAGTGCGCCACACCTTCGTGGTGGGCGTCCGGATCAGCCATGCCATGTTCTCTGCCTGCTGCACGCGAGTGCGCCATATCGGCATGGTCCATGGTCATGTGGTGCTCGGGCGAGGATGTCTGGAAGGGTGCTGCAACCGCTGGAGCAACGAACTGAAACACCATCACACAAATCAGAACCATAAAGCCCAGTGGCTTCAGTGTCATACTGATCTCTGAAAGATGGAATGCTTTGCTCATAAAACTTAGATGCAGCGGAACACCGTAAAATTCAAGTCAGAAATTCGTGAGGTCGTTTGGGGGCGACACGTCGCTCTATCACCAATCACACCTGCCCGGGTGCAGGTCGGACAACAAGAGTGACATCATCCAACTGTGCGAAAACACGGTACAAACCAGATCCCGGCAGACCCAGCTCACGCACCAGAAAAAGAAACATTCTCCCCGTTGGCAGCGTGCCGTCAGCGTCGAGAACCTCCAACCGCCGCGCGAGTAAGCCCTTGATCAAAGGTTTCATGACCCGCAACTCAAGCGAGCGGTGAGAAAGGTCAGGTTCCAAGGCGAAAGCTGCCCACCCATCTGAGTTTGTTAAGATACAAACACCGCAAGTCACCCGCGACGCACCACTGCAGTCACATGCATCTGCGCTCAGTGATGGTGCCGCAAAAGTCTGGTTCCGACTTTCCGCGCGGATGACTTCCCCGCCTTCAGCCCGTAACCACCGTTCCTGTCCAGCACGTCACATGCCCCCTGGCAGACCAAAGCGGCCAATCGCAAGGAATGCTCGGTCAGCGCTGCGGCTGTAAAAACTCCAGGTCTTCGAAGACTTCCGATATCATCCCGCGCAGCCATTTCTGCCCCGGTTCGCGCTCAGTTCTCAGATCCCAGCATAGATCGAATGAAAATACGACCTCTTCTAGAGGGAGGGGTGACCACCTAAGATGTGCAAGCCTTGGATCGAGTGTCAGCAGCCGACTTGGGGCGATCGCAATAAGATCGGAGTTTGCCACGATGTCCGGAATATCGAACCAGCTGGCTACCGTCATTGGCAAATCACGGCGCAAGCCGCGGGCAGCGAGCACATCTTCGATCACGGTGGTGCCGGTCGCTGATTGAGACAGTTTGACGTGCGGAAGTTGCGCATAGAGCTCTGCAGTCATCGGATCTTCCGCATTGGGATGATCCTTGCGCATCAGGACCACTATCTCATCAACCGCGAGCCGCTGGCTGCGCACCACCTCCGGCTGTAGCCGACCGGGCGTCAGACGAACTTGCATGTCTACACGGTCCCAGACGCTCTCCTTCGAGATTGTGAATGGCAAGATGTCGATGAATACACCCGGAGCTTCTTTTCTCAGCCGTTGGACGAGCCTCGGTAAAAGAAAGCCCGACACGTAGTCAGCCACCTGGATCGTGAAGGTACGCTTGGCTTCAGCAGGCACGAACTGGTGCTGCCGTGAGATCGCTGTCGAGATAAAGCCAAGCCCGCGTTCGATATCCGCATTCAGCTCGCGTGCGCGTTCCGTAGGTTGAACACCGTCAGTCGTTCGGAAGAATAGCTCGTCATTGAGCATTATGCGCAATCGGCCGAGCGCGTGGCTGACAGCCGACGGTGACAAGCCGATCTCATCAGCAGCCCCGGCGATCGAACCACGGTTCATGATGGCGCGAAAAATCACGAGGAGGTTCAAATCGAAGTTGCGCAGGTTCACCATGCGGGCATCGTTATCTAAACAATTCCACAATCGTCAAGGTCACAGCAGGCACGAAGGCAACCAGCAGCAGGACGACGATCATGACCCCGAGCATGGGCATCAGGGGTCGCGCGATCTGGCCGATGCGAAGCCCGCTGATCGCCGCACCAACGAAGATCGTGTAGCCAAACGGTGGCGTTGCCATACCAATTGTGAAGTTGATTGCGATCATCGCGCCGAATTGAACCGGATCCATGCCCAGCTGCTCTCCGATCGGGACGAGGAAGGAAGCAAGGATGATCATTGCCGCAAGGTTGTCCATAACACAGCCAATGGCCAGCAGTGTGACATTGAGCACCAGCAAATAGAGGGTCGGCGTGTCCGAGAGGCCCGCAAGCGTTTCCGTTACCCGGCCCGGGATCTGTTGGAACGCCATGACCCAGCCAAAACCATTGGCGAGTGCGATGATAAACATGACGATCGTCATGGTCTTGAGCGAACTTCGCGTCACTGGACCAATGTTCGACACGGTCAATTCGCGGTAGACCCCGAAGCCGAGGATCAGCGCGAAGACCGCCGCCACGATTGCAGCCTCGGTGGGCGTGACGATCCCGCCATAAATCCCGCCCAGCACGACAATCGGTCCGCACAGCGCCCACTTGGCGGCGTTGAAAGCGCGCCAGACCTCGGCGCGGCTGGCTTTCGGCTGCGGCGCGATGCCATGGCGGCGCGCGTGCAGCCAGCACAGACCCATCAGCCCGAGCGCCAGCAGCAAACCCGGCACGATGCCCGCCAGGAACAGTTCGCTTATAGATGTTTCCGACATCACGCCCCATACGACCATCGGGATGGAGGGCGGCAGCATGGGACCGATGATGCCACCGGCCACGGCAAGAGCGGTGGCGAAGGCGCGAGAGTAGCCGCGCTTTTCCATCTCGGGGATCATGATGGCGCCGATTGCCGCCGTGGTCGCGGGGGCGGACCCCGACAAAGCAGCGAAGAACGCTGCGGCCAGCACGGCGACCATGCCCAAACCGCCGGTGCGATGACGGACGAGGACGTCAGCAAAGCCAACCAACCGACGCGAGATACCACCGGCAGTCATCAGATCTCCAGCAAGAATGAAAAAGGGGATGGCCAGCAGGCTGAACGACTGCGTGCCCGAAACCATGCGCTGAGCGAATATCATCATGTCGATGTCCGCGGTCCAGAGTGCTGCGATCGTGGCGATGCCTATTGCCAGTGCCAGCGGTACCCGCATCAGCAACATGACTGGCAGACCAACCGCGAGGGAGAGGATCGTCAGACTCATGTAGCCTGTTCCGTCTGGGAACACTGCGACGGGTCGAGCATTCGCGCCACCGCGTGCAGGATGAACAAGGCGCCGCAGACCGGCACCGAGAGATAAAGCACCTCGATCGGGAGTTGCAGCGCTGCCGTCTTTTGGCCAGAGGTGCGGCCGACGTAGGCGATGCCCGCAGTCAACGTGACCCAGCCGAAAAGGCAGGCAAGCACAGCGACCCAACGGTCCGCCCAGAGTTGGAGGCGCGGCCAGCCTGCGGGTATCGTCTCAATGGCGACATGAAAGCCTTCGCGCAGACCAACCGTGGCATAAAGCAGAACCAGCCAGGCGAAGAGGATAATCGCCAGCTCCTCGGTCCAGCTGGGCGGCGCGCCGAGAAAGTAGCGCATCAGGACCTGGGTCACCAGCAGGCCGAGCATCACGTAGATGAGACCCACGCAGACCGCTGCCACGAGCCGCGATATGATGCGGCTCGTGGTGGAGATCAGGAACGCGATGCGATGCACCGGTCCAGCCTACTCGGACTTCACGGCGTCGAGTGCCGCGTTGAGCAATTCGCTGCCAATGGTAGGCTCGAACCGCTCGTAGACTGGGCCGACGCGGGCACGGAAGGCGCCGACATCCTCGATGTCGTTGACCTCCATACCCTTGTCTTTCAAAGCCTGAACAACATCAGCCTCAGCTGCCGCGACGGCCGCGCGCTGCTTCTCGATCGCTACCTCCCCAGCGTTCACTACCGCCATCTGCACATCTTCCGGCAGGCCCTCGAACGTGCGCTCCGAGATTAGCAAGTGGATCGCTGAGTAGGTGTGGCGGGTGAAGCTGAGATACTTCGTGACGTCGGCATAATTGTTAGAGTTGACCACCGATGTCGGGATCTCCAGCCCATCGACAGCGCCCTGCTGCATCGCTGTAAACACCTCGCCCCATGCCATCGGCACTGGGCTGCCTCCAAGCGATGAGAACATTTCGATAAAGACAGGGTTTTGCATCGTGCGATATTTGACGCCTTCTACGTCATCAGGTGTCCGCACGGGTCGTGTGTTATTGATCATGTTGCGGAAACCACCTTCGGCCGCTCCCAGCGAGACAACACCGTGCGTGCGCAGGTTCTCTTCAAGTTGCAGGCCAACGGGACCGTCGAGCACGGCATGCGCCTGCTCGGAGTTGCCGAAGAGGAACGGAAGATCGACGAGCTGGTAGGTAGGCTCGATATTGGCGACGACGGCGTTTGTGATGACGCCCATATCGATCGTGCCGAATTGCAGCCCCTCGAGGATTTCCTTATCGTCGCCGAGCTGTCGGTTGGGGAAAAGTGACACCGAAACCCGGTCGGGCATGGCAGCTTCAATCTCTTCCTTGAAAGCATGGGCCGCGATTGCGTATGGATCAGTCGGGCTGTCAGCGGTAAGCCACGCCACTTTAAGCTCGAACTCGGCGGCATGGGCCGCTGTCGCAAGCGTGATGGAAGCGGCAGCCGCAAAGACAAAACCGCGAATTGCATTGTTTTTCATTGGTATTCCTCCCTTTGATCGCCTCGCACGTTTAAAGTAGTGGGTAGGTCGACTACTTCATTCATAGTTGAGAGGCAGAAGTGCAGGTAGTGCATAATAAGCATCACGAGATGAATGCAGTGCAGCACACGAGATGAATGCTATGCAGCTAGCGATGCAGATAATGAAGTTCCCTCACGCAATGGTGGGCGCTACCAAGAAATCGCGCGAAAATATCAATCTGATATTGGCGGGCGTCCAAGGAGCGCGTGATATGAAAGCGAAAGACAACATTCCGAAACGAAAATCGCTTTCCACCGGCCTGTCCTGGCCCGGCGGTCGTCGAATCGCTGTCGTCATCAACGTCGCCTATGAGATGTGGTCCGAGGGAGTGACGTCCGCCGTCGGGCCGATGGGGAACCTTTTACCCGAAGGGGTTTTCGACCCAAACGCCGATTCCTATGGCCGCTACAATGCCGGTGTGGGCAGTCGCCGCCTCCTCGACATCCTTGAACGCCACAATATCAAAGCGAGCGTCTTAACTTCCGGAATGGTGGCGGAGTATTATCCCGATGCGCTCAGGAAGGTCGCCGACGCGGGGCATGACGTGGTCGCGCATGGCTACGCGCAGGACATGCTCGGCCCCGTGCTCACAGCCCAACAGGACAATGACTCGATCGCCTGGAGCACCGCACTTATCGAAGCTGCAACCGGCACGCGCCCAACAGGCTGGGTCAGCCCGCGCGTTACGTCGTCCATCGAAGGCCAGCAGCGGCTCGTCAGGGCTGGCTACAAATGGCACGGGGATGCCCTTGATCAAGATCTGCCTTACAGTCAGGTCTTTCCTGAGGGAGAAATCCTTGCGATTCCGATGTCGGTCGAATTCAACGATCTACCTCACTCCATGCGGTTTGGGCGCACACCAGGACAGTTTGTGGAACTGTTCACGCAAGCGCTTGATGGGATCAGGCGGCAGCCAGAGGAAACCATGATCTTGGATGTATTTGCACATGGTCATTGCTACGGCCGACCCGCTGCTGCATGGGCGATTGATGAGATCGCCAGGATCTGTGCTCAAGACACGTCACTCTGGCTCACAACACGTTCTGCTATCGCAGACCATTGTTTTTCCGCGGCGAACGCTTAGAGACGCGACACTCGCTCAGCTGCGCTAAAATTCAGTGATTTGCTATCAAAAGTAAAACCCCAGCGACGACAGAGCCTTTCGCTACCGACATCTTTTGAAAGGACGACGTCGGCAGTATGGCAAAAGACCACCTAATGGTGCTTTTCGCTCGCGCCCTCAATTTGGTTCGAAGTAGCCAGACCGTTTTAAATCCCACTTACTGCGCAAATCGGGCCTTGATGCAGACAGCAGCGAATGACGGCTCTGCGCCAATGTTCACAAATCTATGTGCGCAGCCTCTATGTAAGCAACCTTCATGAACTGACCGGATTGGACTGTTTTATCATGGAGAAGTCAAACCGCGCGACTAACCGTCATTTAATAACAAAATGGCGGTCAGTCGCGGGAAACTGCTCGTTACATGGTTGTCTCGACAGATACCTCTTACAGCCCTAGCCGCATTTGCTGTGGCCACAGCTCCCGCAGGTCATGCAACCCTCGACCATCCGCAGATCGTATTGGCCGCAGCTGCTACAAGCTTTTCCGCGCGGTTGCTCCAGCCCAATGACTTTGGCCTGCGGATCTGTCTTTAGGCCCATGCCCGCGCCAGCAATGAATCCGGTGCTGACCAGATGCTGCTCGATCACGCCGCCAATCGCCGCGAGGATCGAGGGGATGTATTTACCCCCGATCCAGGCGCCCCCACGCGGATCAAACACGGCCTTCAGCTCCTCGACCACAAACGACACATCGCCGCCCCGCCGGAACACAGCCGAAATCATCCGGGTGAGCGCCACGGTCCAGGCAAAATGCTCCATGTTCTTGGAATTGATAAACACCTCGAAGGGCCTGCGTCTCCCGCCTACCACCAGATCGTTGATGGTGATGTAGAGCGCATGCTCGCTGTCGGGCCATTTGATCTTGTAGGTCGCACCCTCCAGCTCCTCGGGCCGGTCCAGCGGCTCGGACATGTAGATCACGTCGCCATGGGGCTCCTGCGGCTCCTCGCCGTCATGGCTCACCACTTCGGGCGCGGCTTTCTTGTCCTCGGATACCGACAAAACGGATCCTGTCACATCGTTCGGCCGGTACGTCGTGCAGCCCTTACATCCCGTATCCCAAGCCTCCATATAGACCTCCTTGAACGTGTCGAAGGAGATGTCCTCGGGGCAGTTGATCGTCTTGGAAATCGAGCTGTCGACCCATTTCTGTGCTGCCGCCTGCATCTTCACATGCTCGAGCGGCGCCAGCGTCTGTGCATTCACGAAGTAGTCAGGCAAAGGCGTGTCACCCTTGAGGTCGCGCCACATCTGCACCGCGTAATCGACCACTTCCTCTTCCGTCCGGCTGCCGTCCTTCTGCAAAACCTTGCGGGTATAGGCATATGCAAACACCGGCTCGATCCCCGAACTTACGTTGCCCGCATAAAGACTGATCGTGCCGGTGGGCGCGATCGACGTGAGCAGTGCGTTGCGGATACCGTGCTCGCGGATTGCATCCCGCACGTCCTCGTCCATCGCGCGCATCGTGCCGGAGGCCAGGTATTCTTCCGCATCAAACAGCGGAAACGCACCCTTTTCCTTGGCAAGCTCAACTGACGCCAGATATGCGGCGCGGGCAATCGCGTGCAGCCAGTCTTCGGTCTGACGCGCCGCTTCGTCGGAACCGTAGCGCAGGCCCAGCATCAGCAATGCATCGGCCAGTCCGGTCACGCCGAGGCCAATACGCCGCTTGTTCTGTGCCTCCAGTTGCTGCGCCTCCAGCGGGAATTTCGACACATCCACGACGTTGTCCATCATTCGCACCGAGGTGGCCACCAACGCATTTAGCGCGCCAACATCCAGCGCCGCCGCCGCCTCGAAAGGCTCCGTCACCAGCCGCGCAAGGTTGATCGAGCCAAGCAAGCAAGCTCCGTAGGGCGGCAACGGCTGCTCGCCGCAGGGGTTAGTCGCGGCAATCGTTTCGCAATAGCTGAGATTGTTGGCCTCGTTGATCCGGTCGATGAAGATCACTCCGGGCTCCGCAAAATCATAGGTCGCTTTCATGATCGCGTTCCACAGATCAAGCGCCTTCACGGTCTTATACACCTTGCCGTCGAATTTGAGATCCCAGCTGCCATCCGATTTTACCGCCTCCATGAACGGATCGGTAATTAGAACGCTCATGTTGAACATCCGCAGGCGGGCGGCATCGGATTTCGCAGTGATGAAGGCCTCCACGTCGGGGTGATCGCAGCGCATTGTCGCCATCATCGCACCGCGCCGCGAGCCCGCCGACATGATCGTGCGGCACATCGCATCCCAGACGTCCATGAACGACAGGGGCCCCGAGGCATCCGCCGATACTCCCAGAACATCCGCGCCCTTGGGCCGGATGGTCGAGAAATCATAGCCAATCCCGCCGCCCTGCTGCATCGTGAGGGCGGCCTCCTTGAGCATATCGAAGATCCCGGCCATGCTGTCGGGCACCGTGCCCATCACGAAGCAATTGAACAGCGTCACGCGCCTTGCGGTGCCAGCACCTGCAGTGATCCGGCCTGCTGGGAGATATTTGAAATCCTCAAGCGCATCGAAAAACGTCTCTTCCCAGCTTTCCTTGTCATCCTCCACCTGCGCCAGATCGCGCGCAATGCGGCGCCACGTATCTTCCACGGTCACATCATGGGGCGTGCCATCCGCTGCCTTGAAACGGTATTTCATATCCCAGATCTGTTCGGCGATAGGGGCAGCAAAGCGGGTCATGGCGATTCCTCGATTTAGGTGTAAGCAGAGGTGATACATACCCCACATCTCACGGATTGCCACAGATCTTTGCGGCAATCACGCCCGAAAATGTCGCGGCAAACTAGCACAGTTTGCATGTCCGGCCAAACGATATACCTTATCTTGTGGCATGGATCGGCTCAGAGGTGAGTCTGTGGATAATTTGGTGGGTAAGCCTGTGAGTAACGCATACATCAATCTGATGAAGCTTTCGGTCGGCACGGAAAATTTGGACCAGCTCATCGCATGGCAAAAACACCGCGCGGCCCTCTCGCCCGGCGGCCAATACTATCATCAAACCCGCATGTGGCCCAAGCGCGAGGCCGAAGTGATCAACGGCGGCTCCATATACTGGGTCATCAAAGGCGAGATTTCGGCCCGACAGCGGATTATCCGGCTCGATGAGAAAATTGGCGAGGACGGCATTCGCCGGTGCGGCATCGTGCTTGATCATGAGGTGATCCCCACCGTCACTGCCCTGCGCCGCCCGTTTCAGGGCTGGCGCTATCTGACCGCAGCAGATGCCCCCTCCGATCTGGGGTCCGCGCGCGCACACGAGGATGTCCTCCCTGTCGAGCTCAACCGCGCACTTGCCGAAATCGGCGTGCTATAACCTCGCAAGCAGATCAGTCAGGCTTTTCCGTTTTTGAGGGTCCAGCACGGCAACCCGCGATTTCCACAGCGTCGCCTGCGAGCGCAGGATCAAGCCATCGCTCAATATCTTCAGATGGTTGGCGCGCAGGGTTTCGCCCGTGGAAGTGATGTCGGCTATGGCCTCCGCCGTCTCGTTTGCCACGGTCCCTTCGGTCGCTCCCTGACTGTCGACCAGCGCGTATTCCGCCACGCCCGCAGCGCGCAAAAATTCCCGCACAAGCCGGTGGTATTTCGTCGCAATCCGCATCCGGCGGCCGTGATGCACGCGAAACGCCGCTGCTGCCGCATCCAGATCATGCAGCGTGTCTACATCTGTCCAGCCCTGCGGCACCGCAATGATCAGGTCCGCATGGCCAAATCCCAGCTCGGCCACCTGCAGCACCGATTGATCCCAGAGGGCGAGTTTTTCGTGCACCAGATCGGTGCCGGTCACGCCGAGGTGAATCCGCCCGGCCGCAAGCTCTCGCGGGATCTCCCCCGCAGACAGCAGCACCAGCGAGACCCCATCGATCCCCTCGACCACACCTGCATATTCGCGCTCCGAACCGCTGCGCGCCAGCGAAATGCCCCGCGCGCCAAACCATTCAAACGTCTTATCCATCAGCCGCCCTTTGGACGGCACTCCAAGCTTGATCGTCATGGCACGGCCCCCAGTTGCAGCATCACGCCAGGACGCATGACGCCGCCCACGGCTGGAATCTCGCGCCCGTCCCCCAGCTTGGCCCCCAGCCGCCGTGTGAGCGCGTCATAGCGCCCGCCCGTGGCCAGCGGCGGCAGATCCGCACGCTCGCTCGCGCGAAAGCCGAAAACGAATCCATCATAGTATTCCATTGAACTGCGTCCGTAGCTCGCCTCGAAGACCAGCGCGTTCACGTCCACCCCGCGCGCCTCCAGCGCGGCCTGCCGCGCCGCCACCCGTGCCACCGCAGGCACGATCGCGGGCAAATCGACCGACAGATCGTGGAGCCGGGCCAGTGCATGGGGCATCGGCGCAGAAATATCCAGCAAGGCCTCGATCAGATCCACATCGCGCGGCGCGATCGGCGCCACCTGCGCATCAGCCTTCAGCGCCTCGATCCGCGCCTCAATCTCGTGCTGGCGCCGTGCACCCACCAAGGGTGCCACGCTCCGCACCTCCCCTGCCAGCAGCGCGCGGCGGGCCGCCGTGACAGGTGCGCGCCCCGCAAACTGGTCGAGCAGCGCGCGAAACCGCCGCGGCCGCCAGATATGCCGCATCAGAGCGTTCTTGCGCAAATCGGAGGTCTCCAATCCGCCCACGACCGCCATTAGTACGCCGATATCACCCGTCGTCGCGCGCACCGGCAATCCGGCCAGCGCCTTCGCGATCAGCGCAAACACCTCCGCATCGCTCGCCGCCGGATCCTCCCGCTCGAAGATCTCATAGCCCACCTGCACGTATTCATTGGCGCGGTTCGGATCGCGCTCCTGACGGCGAAACACCTCGCCCGCGTAGGTATAGCGCGCAGGATCGGCCCCGTGCGCCATGTGCATCTGCACCACGGGCACGGTATAATCAGGCCGTAGCATCTGCTCGCCGCGCAACGCGTCCGAGGTCACGTAGGCGCGTGCGCGAATGTCCTCGCCGTAGAGATCGAGTAGCGTATCTGCCGGCTGCAGGATCGGGGGTTCGACCGCCACCGCCCCCGCCGCCTCGAACCCTGCCCGCAGGGTCGCGGCGAGCGCATTGGTCTGCGCGCGCGTGGGCGTCACTGGTAGATCTCCATGATCTCGCACACGCGGGCCACCAGATCCACGCGCAGAACTTCGTACTGGCTCGGCCTGTCGCGCCATTCCTCCAGCGTCGCATTTTGCGCGATCTGCGCACCGAGAATCAGATCCTTGATCTGGACCATTCCGTTCTCGAACTCCGTGTCACCCGCGATCACCGCCACAGGGCTGCCCCGCTTGTCGGCATATTTGAGCTGGTTGCCGAAATTCTTGGGGTTGCCCAGATACACCTCGGCCCGGATACCCGCCTGCCGCAACTCCGCAACCATCGCCTGATACTCAGCCATCCGGGATTTATCCATCACCGTCACGACCACCGGCCCCTGCGCTGATGTGTCCAAACGCCCCTTGGCCTCAAGTGCGGCCAGCAGGCGGTCCACGCCGATCGACACACCGGTCGCAGGCACCACCTCGCCGGTAAACCGCTTCACCAGATCGTCATAGCGCCCGCCACCGGCAACAGAACCGAAGTTGCGCGGGCGGCCTTTTTCATCGAGGGTCTCGAAGGTGAGTTCGGCCTCGTAGACAGGGCCAGTGTAGTAGCCAAGGCCGCGCACGACGGAGGGATCGATTTCGATCCGGTCAGGTCCATAGCCTCCTGCTGCCAGCAGTTCGGAAATGGCCTCAAGCTCTTCAACTCCCTCAGTTCCTATTACGCTTTCACCTACCAACTCGCGCAAGCGCGCACAGCTTTCAGCGCCCGTTTCGCGCTTGGCCTGCATAAACCCGATCATCGTTTCGGCAGCGGTATCACACAGCCCAGCCCCTTCGGTAAAATCACCACTCTCGTCCTTGCGCCCCTCGCCCAACAGCGCGCGCACGCCCTCGACCCCCAACCTGTCAAGCTTATCAATCGCCCTCAGAACAATCCCGCGCTCGGCCTCTTTTTCGTCGCCCGACAAACCAGCAACCTCAAGCACCCCGTTCAAAACCTTCCGGTTATTGACCCGCACAATATAATCACCGCGCTCGATCCCGACCTCTTCCAGACAATCCGCCAGCATCGCGCAAATTTCCGCATCGGCGGCAACGCTTGCCGCCCCAACCGTATCCGCATCACACTGGTAGAACTGCCGATACCGTCCCGGTCCCGGCTTCTCGTTGCGCCAGACGGGACCCATCGCATAGCGGCGATAGGGAGTCGGCAGATCGTGGCGGTGTTGGGCATAGACGCGGGCCAAGGGTGCTGTCAGATCATACCGCAGCGCCAGCCAGTCGCCGGGCTTGTCGCTCTCAGCGTCTTCCTGCCAGGCGAAAACCCCCTCGTTCGGGCGGTCCACATCGGGCAGGAATTTGCCCAGCGCCTCGACCTTCTCGACCCCTGCACTCTCCAGCGCGTCAAAGCCATAGCGGTGGTAGACCCCCGCGATCTTGGCCAGCATCGTGGCCCGCTGCGTGACCTCGGCGCCGAAATAATCGCGAAACCCGCGCGGCGTTTCCGCCTTGGGGCGCGGGGTCTTCTTGGGCTTGGCCATGGCATACCTCTGACAGGGTGACATCCTGCGCCAGCCTCTAACCGATGCGGGGTGTCGGGGCAAGCAACCCCATTGCACCAAGGGCTAAAGCGCCCTAGATCCGAAGCATGGAAAAACTCGAAGAACAAATCGCCCATATGTCGCGCGCCGTCGATGATCTGTCGGACATCGTGGCCACCCAGCAGCACGAGATCGACCGTCTCAACCGGCGCGTTGAAATGCTCATGCGGCGCGAGGGCGAGCGGGAGGCTTCAGGCTCGGGCGGTGTCGTGGTGGGCGACGAGCGCCCGCCGCACTACTAGGTTCAGTAGGACTTCACGGCGCCCGCCAGAACCGTGCCGTCGTAGATCAGAAACTCTTTCCAGTTGTCGTTAAACTCGTGGAATTCATAGGCGCTCACAAATGCCAGCGCCGAATCAAGCTTGCCGATCTGCCTGCCGCAGGGCTTTTCCTTACCCGCGCGGCACACCGATGATTTCACGCTGTCGTAGGCCTGGTCGGTGGCGGCATAGGGCAGATTTTCGCCCGCAGGGCTGTACCGGATCGTCTCGTAGAACGAGGGCGCACCAAAAAGCGCGTTCGCGGCGGTAAACTGTCGCGGACAATCGTCGGCGAAACCGGTAATATAAAAGGTCCGCTTGTCCACAATATTCGCGTTGCTGTCGTAGAGTGCAAAGCCGCGCCGCCCTAGGCTCTCGATCTGCTTGCCCAGCGATTGGCCCTTGGCGCTGCAAACCCGCGCAATCTCACCAAAAGGGACTACGGTGCCGAAAGCCACGTCCCGCGCGTCCGGCCCGCTGCGACTTGTGCCCTGCACGGGCGCAAGCGCTGCAAGCTCAAGTGGCGCATCGCCCGCGCCCTCTGGTGCAGCTTGCGCGGCTTCCCGGGCGGCCTCCGTATTGGCCGCACGCCGGATCAGCCCGCTGAAAAAGCCACCACGCGCCGGCGCTACGGGCGCCGCGACGCCATCGGGCGTCTCGCCTTCCGCCGCCGATGTACCCAGAAACCCCTCGCGTTCCACTTCTTCCGCATCCGGTAGGGCCGCTGCGGCAGGGCCACCCTCTGCTACATCTACATCCTCCAGACGGTCGATTCCCGCCAAAGGATCACTACAGGCGGCGAGGGCCAGAACAAGGCTGATCACAGGTACAAGGCGCAAGGTACTACTCCCGATTATTTGGGGCAGTGTTATCGAAGCCCTCCGCCGCCGTCCAGCAGCACAGGCGGCCTCACGCCGATGACCACGCGGTCGAGGTCTTCTCAGATCTCTTCAACCTCGAGCACACCCCCCAGCGAACGGATAGCACCCTTTATCTGCGGGGTGACCGGAAAATGTGCCCCCAGATCGACCTCGACCTCGCCGGGCAGCGCAGGGTCCATCAGGCAAAGATGTACCGGCCCCTTGCCCGCAACGCTTGCGGCTTTGCGCGCGCCTTCCAGCACTTCGCTCACCGCCGCAATCGCTCCCGGCGTCTCGATAAAGATGCGTAGGCCCATGCCCCCCGCGTCTGCCACCGCTACATCGATCGGCGTTACCCCGCGCCCCAGCAGCTTGAGCTGGTCGCTCTCCATCGTCGCCTCAACGGTGACGACGACCTTGGCCCCCGTTTCCAGATGATCCCGGCACAGCTCCAAAGTGTCGGAGAAGAGCGTTACCTCGTAAGCGCCCGTGGTGTCCGACATCTGCGCAAAGGCAAAGCGGTTGCCGCGCGCCGATTTGCGCTCCTGCCGACCTGCGACGACACCCGCGAGTTTCGCCACCAGTGGGCCGTTCTGAGCCTTCTCGGTCAACTCGTCGAGGGTAATTACCCCCTTGCGCTTGAGCGGCCCCATATAGTCATCGAGCGGGTGACCGGAGAGGTAGAATCCGATTGCCTTGAATTCCTCAGTCAACCGTTCGGCGGGCAGCCAGTCGTCGCTAGCCATCAGCCGCGGCTCGGGAAGATCATCGCCCGCCTCGCCAAAGAGCGAGACCTGATTGGACGCTTTCTGCTCGTGGATGGCGGCGGAATAAGCCACTAGCCCGTCGAGCGCGGCAAACACCCGCCGCCTGTTTGGGTCGAGCACATCGAACGCCCCCGAGCGCGCCAGCATCTCCAGAGGCCGCTTACCCACGCGCTTGAGATCCACCCGCCGCGCCACATCAAACAAGGTCGCAAACGGCTTGGCACCCCGGCCTTCGGTGATCAGCTTCATCGCCTCGACACCGACGTTCTTGAGCGCGCCCAGCGCGTAGACCAGCGCCCCGTTGACCACCTTGAAGGTGGCATCGGATCGGTTCACACAAGGCGGCACATACGGCAGTTCCAGCCGCTTGCGCACTTCCTCGAAATAGACGGCCAGCTTGTCGGTCAGATGAATATCGCAATTCATCACCCCGGCCATGAACTCCACCGGGTGGTTCGCCTTGAGCCATGCCGTCTGGTAGCTGACCACCGCATAGGCCGCCGCATGGCTTTTGTTGAAGCCGTAGTTGGCGAATTTCTCCAGAAGGTCGAACACCTCCTTGGCCTTTGCCTTCTCCACGCCATTGGCCATGGCGCCTTTTTCGAACTTGGGCCGCTCCTTGGCCATCTCTTCGGCGATCTTCTTGCCCATCGCCCGGCGCAGCAGGTCCGCCCCGCCCAGCGAATACCCTCCCATGACCTGTGCAATTTGCATCACCTGCTCCTGATAGACGATGATGCCCTGCGTCTCCGCCAGAATATGGTCAATCGACGGATGGATCGATTCGAGCTCCTTTTGCCCGTTCTTTACCTCGCAATAGGTGGGGATGTTCTCCATCGGGCCGGGGCGGTACAGCGCCACCAGCGCCACAATATCCTCGATGCAAGTGGGCTTCATGCGCTTGAGCGCATCCATCATGCCGCTCGATTCCACCTGAAACACCGCCACGGTCTTGGCCGCCGCATACAGCTTGTAGGACGCCTCGTCATCAAACGGGATGGTCGAGATATCGTCCTCAAGCCCCTCGGGCGGGACGAACAACTCGGTCCCGTCGGCGGCCAGATGCAGATGCCGCCCGCTCGCCTTGATCTGGTCCACCGCGTTCTGGATCACAGTCAGCGTTTTCAGCCCGAGAAAGTCGAACTTGACCAGGCCCGCCTGCTCGACCCATTTCATATTGAATTGCGTCGCCGGCATATCGGAGCGCGGATCCTGATAGAGCGGCACAAGCTCGTCGAGCGGGCGATCCCCGATCACCACACCGGCCGCATGGGTCGAGGCGTTGCGCAGTAAGCCCTCGACCTGTTGACCATACTCCAGCAGCCGCGCCACGACCTCCTCGTTGCGCGCCTCTTCGCGCAGGCGCGGCTCATCCGCCAGTGCCTTCTCGATGCTCACGGGCTTCACGCCCTCGACGGGGATCATCTTGCTCAACCTGTCCACCTGCCCGTAGGGCATCTGGAGCACGCGGCCAATATCGCGCACCGCCGCCTTCGAGAGCAGCGCACCGAACGTGATGATCTGCCCCACCCGGTCGCGCCCGTATTTGTCCTGCACGTAGCGGATCACTTCTTCGCGTCGGTCCATGCAGAAGTCGATGTCGAAATCGGGCATCGATACCCGTTCGGGGTTCAGAAACCGCTCGAACAGCAGCGAATATCGCAGCGGATCCAGATCCGTGATCAACAGCGCGTAGGCCACGAGGCTCCCCGCGCCCGAGCCCCGCCCCGGCCCCACTGGAATCCCCTGATCCTTCGCCCATTTGATGAAATCGGCGACGATCAGGAAATAGCCTGGAAACCCCATGCCCTCGATGATCCCCAGTTCGAATTCCAGACGTGCCTCGTATACCGAGACCTCCGCCGCATGCGGGATGATCGCCAGCCGGGCGCGCAATCCGTCCTCTGCCTGCCGCCGCAACTCCGCCACCTCGTCATCAGCGAATTTCGGCAGGATCGGATCACGGCGATAGGCCTGAAACGCGCAGCGCCGTGCGATCTCGACAGTATTCTCGATCGCCTCCGGCAGATCCGCGAACAGCGTCACCATCTCGGCCTGCGTCTTAAAATAATGCTGCGGCGTGAGGCGGCGGCGGCTCTCCTGCTGGTCCACATACGAACCATCGGCGATGCAGATCAGCGCGTCATGCGCCTCGTACATCTTGGCGTCAGGGAAATAGACATCGTTGGTCGCCACCAGCGGGATATCCATTCCGTAGGCCATCTCCACAAATCCGCGCTCCGTCAGACGCTCCGCCTCGGGTGCGCCGTCCTCGCCCGGGTGCCGCTGAAGCTCCACATAAAGTCGGTCCCCGAACGACTCCTTCAGTGCCGCCATCAGCGCCTCCGCGGCAGGCCGCTGGCCGTTCTGCAAAAGCATCCCCACAGGCCCCAGCGGTCCACCGCTCAGACAAATCACATCGTCGCTGTGTGCAGCCAGATCCGCCATGCGCACCTGCGGTAGCGCACCCCCCTTATCGAGATAGAGGCAAGAGTTCAGCTTCATCAGATGCGCGTACCCTCGCTCGGTTTGCGCCAGCAATACCACGGGCGCAGGCGGGCGCACCCGTTCGCCAGGCTGGACCTGCACATATTCCAGATCGACCTGGCAGCCGATGATCGGCTGGACCCCGGCGCCCGCCATGCCCACAGAAAACTCCAGCGCCGCAAACATATTGTTGGTATCGGTCAGCGCCAGCGCGGGCATACCGGCCCGCACGCACATATCGGGCAGCTTTTTCAGCCGCAGCGCCCCTTCCAGCAAAGAATATTCGGAATGGGTGCGCAGGTGAATGAATCGGGGGGAATTGCTCATCTCAAAACCCTAGCGCGGATCGCCCGCTCCCTCCATCGCGAAAACGCCCCGCCGCCGCAATTTGCAGCGCCAAAATCTTCAGCACCACCCCAACATTGCCGCCCGATCGGCCCAAAGCCCTTGCACATCCCGCACCCCGCGCTTTAGCCTAGTGTACGCGACCAACTTCTACGCCGCATCGAAGCGGGCGCTTCTCGACAACAGGTACCGCGGCGGGGTCATCCCCATGAACGTCTCATTTGAGCTTAACGGCGCACCCGTCATCCTTCGGGACGTGCTCCCGACAACAACGCTGCTGGACTGGCTGCGCGAAGAGCGCCACCTGACCGGCACCAAGGAAGGCTGCAACGAGGGCGATTGCGGCGCCTGCACGGTCATGCTCACAGACGCGCGCGGCACCCAGCCGCTCAACGCCTGCATCCTGTTTCTGCCCCAACTCGACGGCAAACACGTCACCACCGTGGAGGGCCTCGCCGCCCCGGATGGCACACTTCATCCCGTGCAATCCGAAATGATTGCCCACCACGGCAGCCAATGCGGATTTTGCACGCCGGGCTTCGTCGTGAGCATGGCAAGCGCGCATCTGAACGGGGACACAGACCACGACACTGCGCTGGCCGGAAACCTCTGCCGCTGCACCGGCTACGCCCCGATCATCCGCGCCGCTGTTGCCGCTGAGCGTCATCCTGTTCCTGACCATCTCCTTCATTTATCCAAAAAAACCCCAGGCGAGCAGCCGGAAGCTGCGGGGGCAGCGCCCCGGAACAGTGACGCCCTCGCCACCCTCTACGCCAAAAACCCCGACGCAACGCTCATTGCAGGTGCCACCGATGTGGGCCTCTGGGTCACCAAACAGTTGCGCGATCTGAAAAGCCCTATCTTCCTAAACCAATGCGCCGATCTGCATGGCATCACGGAGCACTCGGATTACTGGCGCATCGGCGCCATGACCACCATCGCCGAGCTGGAACGCACCTTCGCGCCCCATTTCCACAGCCTCGGCGTCCTGCTGCGCCGCTATGGCTCCGCGCAGGTCCGGGCGGCCGCGACGTTGGGCGGCAATATTGCAAACGGTTCGCCAATCGGTGATGGCAGCCCCGTCATGATAGCCCTTCGTGCCACCCTACACCTGCGTATGGAAAACACGCGCCGCACGATCCCGCTGGAGGATTACTTCATCGGATACGGTAAGCAGGACCGCGCGCCCGGTGAATTCATCGAGGCCATCACTTTACCCAAACAGCCCGACACGCTTTACTGTGCGAAGATCTCTAAACGCTTCGATCAGGATATCTCCGCCGTCTGCGCCTGCCTCAATCTAACCGTGGAGGATGGCAGCTTCGGCGCCGTCCGTCTTGCTTTCGGCGGTATGGCGGGTACACCCGCGCGTGCGCGCCACGCCGAAGCCGCTCTTGCCGGTAAGCCCGTCGCCCTCAGCAGTGTCGAGGCCGCGATGGCCGCCCTCACGTCCGATTTCACCCCTCTGTCAGACATGCGCGCCTCCGCAGCCTACCGCATGCAAACCGCGCAAAACGCGCTGCTGCGGGCTTTTCATACCATCGAGGGCCGTCCGAGTGATCTGCGCGCGGTGCGCGCATGAGTACCGGATCGCCCCTGCCCCACGATGCCGCCCGCCTACATGTCACGGGGGCGGCACGCTATATCGACGATATTCCTACCCCCGCAGGAGCGCTTCACCTCGCGTTCGGCCTTAGTACCGTGGCGCGCGGCAAGATCACGTCGCTCGGCCTCGATGCGGTCAAGGCGGCCCCCGGCGTCATCGCGGTGCTCACCGCCGCCGATCTGCCCTTTGCGAATGATGTCTCACCCTCCAATCACGACGAGCCTCTGCTGGCCACCGGAGAGGTCCACTACGTCGGACAGCCGCTCTTTCTGGTCATAGCCGAAAGCCACCTCGCCGCCCGCAAAGCCGCCCGACTGGGCGAGATCAAAATCGACCCGCAAACCCCGATCCTCAGCATCGACGCGGCCATGGCTGCAAACAGCCGCTTCGAGGACGGCCCCCGCATCTACACAAAGGGCGACCCGGGCACGGCCTTGAGCACATCAAAAAACCGCCTGACCGGCAGTTTGGAAATCGGCGGTCAGGAGCACTTCTATCTGGAAGGTCAGGCCGCACTCGCGCTCCCCGGCGAGAACGGCGATACGCTCATCCAAAGCTCGACCCAACACCCCACCGAGATCCAGCACAAGGTGGCCGAAGCCCTCGGTCTGCCCATGAACGCCGTGCGCGTCGAGACGCGGCGCATGGGCGGCGGCTTCGGCGGCAAGGAAAGTCAGGGGAATGCGCTCGCCGTAGCCTGCGCCGTGGCCGCGCGCCACACTGGCCAGCCCTGCAAGATGCGATACGACCGCGACGACGACATGATCATCACGGGCAAGCGCCACGATTTTCGCATCACCTATGAGGTCGGCTTCGACGATGAGGGCCGCCTGACCGCGCTGGACTTCACGCACTACGCCCGCTGCGGCTGGGCCATGGATCTGAGCCTGCCCGTGGCCGACCGTGCGATGCTGCACGCAGACAATGCCTATCATCTGAGCGATGTCAGGATCACCTCCCACCGCCTCAAAACAAACACCCAGAGCGCCACAGCATTCCGCGGCTTCGGCGGCCCGCAGGGCATCGTCGGCATTGAGCGCGTGATGGACCACATCGCCTTCCACCTCGGCCGCGACCCCCTTCAGATCCGCCGCGCGAATTTCTACCGCGACAGCGATCCGAGCGCACCTCAAGGCACCCCCACTGTACCACAAACGCATGACACCATAGTCAGCGGCACCGATCTCGCCAGCCGCGGCGCGCAGGCGCAGATCAGCGCGCAAGCCGCGCCGGTACCCGATGCGCAAGGCTCTCAGACCACCCCCTACCGCCAGCCCGTCATTGATTGCATCATTAACGGACTTACAGACCGCATCTGCACCACCGCGGACTACGAGGCGCGGCGCAGCTCCATCGCACAGTGGAACGCCGAAAGTCCGATCCTCAAACGAGGAATCGCTCTCACACCCGTGAAATTCGGGATTTCCTTCACGCTCACCCACCTGAATCAGGCAGGAGCGCTGGTGCATGTCTATCAGGACGGCTCGATCCATCTCAATCACGGCGGCACGGAGATGGGGCAAGGCCTTTTCCAGAAGATAGCGCAGATCGCAGCCGCCGAATTCAGTGTACCACAGGACAGCATCAAGATCACTGCGACCGATACCGCCAAAGTTCCCAACACCTCCGCCACCGCCGCAAGCTCCGGCACCGATCTCAACGGGATGGCGGTCCTGAATGCCTGCCAGACCATACGGATACGGATGGCTGACCATATCGCTGCCTTGCACGACTGCTCCAGCGATGCCGTCCGCTTCGAGAACGGCCATGTCATCGCGGGCCAAGAACGCCTTACCTTCGCGCAAGCAGCCCAGAAAACCTACGAAGCCCGCATCAGCCTCTCCGCCACCGGCTTTTACAAAACCCCTGATATCCAATGGGACCGCATCCGTGGCGTGGGCCGCCCGTTTTTCTATTTCGCATACGGCGCTGCGATAACGGAGGTCGTGATCGATACGCTCACCGGTGAAAACCGCATCCTGCGCGCCGATCTGCTGCATGACGCGGGCCAGTCATTGAATCCCGCGCTCGATGTGGGCCAGATAGAGGGCGGCTATGTGCAGGGCGCGGGCTGGCTCACCACCGAGGAGTTAGTCTGGGACGATGCCGGCGCCCTCAAGACCCACGCCCCCGCGACCTACAAGATCCCCGCCTGCTCGGACCGGCCCGATATCTTCAACGTGGCCCTGTGGGACCAGCCCAACTCCGCGCGCACCGTCTACCGCTCCAAGGCCGTGGGAGAGCCGCCCTTCATGCTCGGGATTTCCGCATGGTCGGCACTCGCCGATGCCATTGCCACCTGTGGCCCGAATTATGCGGATCTGCAGGCTCCTGCCAAGGCGGAGGCGATACTCGCTGCAATCGGGCGGGCGCAAAATGGATGAGCTCTGGATCGAGATTACCCGCACCCGTGGCTCCGCCCCGCGCGATGCGGGGACGGCGATGCGCGTCACGCAAACTGACACCGAGGGCACTATCGGCGGCGGAGCATTGGAATATGCAGCAATCGCGAAGGCCCGAAGCATCCTCGCAAGGCGTGGCGATGAACAGACTGAAACGATCCCCCTCGGCCCCACCCTCGGGCAATGCTGCGGCGGCGCGGTAACGCTCCATTATACCTACCAGAAATGCGTGACAGACGTGCAGGTCTTTCAGATGCACGAGGGGAAAAGCGGCGGCGCACGCCCCGAACACCTTTGGGTCTGGGGCGCGGGCCACGTTGGCCGTGCCGTGATTAACACTTGTCACCCCCAGCAATTCAAGATCACCTGGATCGACAGCAGCGCGGACCGTTTTCCCGCCAACACGGACACCCACATCACAAAAATACCAGCCGCCGACATGCCACGCCTCGCGCTGCGCGCGCCCCGGTCCGCGCACCACCTCATCTTTACGTATAGCCACGACATCGATCTGGCCCTCTGTGCGGCTCTGCTGCAGCACGGTGCAGCCAGCATCGGCCTGATTGGATCCGAGACGAAGTGGGCCCGGTTCTCCAAACGTCTGCGCGCCATGGGCCTCGACCCATCCGCCATAACCTGCCCCATCGGCGATAAATCTCTTGGCAAGACGCCCCGCGCCATAGCACATGGCACAGTGCAGTCGCTGCTGGCCGCCCCCAATCCGAAGGTTTCCGCATGAGCCAACCGCTGCTCTCGCTTCAGTCCCTGACCAAGGCCTATCCCGGGGTGGTCGCAAACGATGCCGTCTCCCTGTCCATCGCGCCGGGCGAAGTACACGCGCTTCTGGGCGAAAACGGCGCGGGCAAATCGACGCTGGTCAAGATGATCTACGGTCTCGTGAAGCCCGATGCGGGGCGGATGCAGATGAACGGCGCGCCCTTTGCCCCGGCAGAACCGCGCGCGGCCCGCAGCGCGGGCGTCGGCATGGTGTTCCAGCACTTCTCGCTGTTCGATGCGATGACCGTGGCGGAAAACATTGCCCTCGGCATGGAGAACGCCCCGAAGCTCGGCGCCCTTTCGGCGCGGATCACCGCTGTCTCGGAGGCCTACGGCCTTCCTCTGTCGCCAGACCGGACCGTGGGCGATCTGTCCGCCGGAGAACGCCAGCGCGTCGAGATCATCCGCTGCCTGCTGCAAGATCCCAAGTTGCTGATCATGGACGAGCCCACATCGGTGCTGACACCGCAGGAGGTCGAGATCCTGTTCAAGACGCTACGCAAGCTCAGCGCCGAGGGTACCGCGATCCTGTATATCTCGCACAAGCTCGAAGAGATCCGCACCCTTTGCGATCACGCCACCATTCTGCGGCTGGGAAAGGTAGTGGGGGAATGCACACCGCGCGACACCTCTGCGCGCGATATGGCGGAGATGATGGTCGGCAAGCTGCTGCAAACGCCGACCCGCGCGGGCCAGGCTGCAGGCGATACCGTGCTGCGCCTCACCGGCCTGAGCGCGCCTGCACCCAATGCCTTCGGCATGGCGCTGAAGGATATCGCATTGGATCTGCGAGGAGGCGAGATCCTTGGAATAGGGGGTGTGTCAGGCAACGGGCAAGACGAGCTGCTGGCCGCCCTATCGGGGGAGCGTCCGGTGCCGCGCGGGATGATCACGTTCAAGGGCGAGGATATCGGCCCGCTCGGCCCGACTGCGCGGCGCACCCGCGGCGTTCTTGCCGCCCCGGAAGAGCGGATGGGTCACGCGGCAGCACCCGATATGTCGCTCACTGAAAACGCGATGCTCACCGGCGCCGTGCGCGAAGGGTTGGACCGGCGCGGCTTTCTCGACTGGCCCGCCGCCACGCGCTTTGCCGAGAGCATTATCAAGCGTTTCGACGTGCGCACCCCCGGCCCCCGCGCCGCCGCGCGGTCTCTCTCGGGTGGAAACCTGCAAAAATTCGTAATCGGCCGCGAGGTTATGCAGCGGCCGGAAGTATTCGTGGTGAACCAGCCCACCTGGGGCGTCGATGCCTCCGCCGCGGCCGACATCCGCCAGGCGCTTTTGGACCTGGCACAGGGGGGTGCTGCGCTGATCGTGATCAGCCAGGATCTCGACGAGCTGATGGAAATCTCTGATCGCTTTGCCGCGCTGAACGAAGGAAGGCTTTCGGCACCGCGCCCGGCACAGGGTATTACGGTGGAGGAAATTGGCCTGATGATGGGCGGCGCGCACGATATGGAGGTCGCCCATGTTTGATCGGACAGGTTTTGAGTTTATTGGAAAAATAAAGAACGGGGACGGCGCATGATCGGGCTGGTCAAGCGCCCGGAGCCCAGCAGGCTATTTTCGCTGGCTGCACCTGTGCTCGCGGTTCTGGCCACGATGTTTTTCGGTGGCCTGTTGTTCGCCGCTTTAGGCAAGGCCCCGCTGGAGGCGATCCAGACGATCTTTTGGGAGCCGCTTTTCGGAGAGTTTGCGTTCTTCTATCGCCCTCAGCTCTTGATCAAGGGCGCGCCACTGGTGCTAATCGCGATCGGCTTGAGCTTGGGGTTCAAGGCGGGCATCTGGAACATCGGCGCGGAGGGCCAGTATATCATGGGCGCGCTTTTCGGCGCGGGTGTAGGGCTTGCATTCTACCCCTTGGACAGTGTCATCATTTTCCCGCTCATGGTTCTGGCCGGGGCCTTTGGCGGGTGGATCTGGGCGATGATCCCTGCCGTGCTCAAGGTAAAATTCGGCACCAACGAAATTCTGGTCTCCCTGATGCTGGTCTATGTGGCCGAGCAGTTTCTGGCCTCAATGTCACTGGGGCTGATGCGCAATCCCGAAGGCATGGGCTTTCCCGGATCACGCAATCTTAGGCAATACGCCAGCGCTCATAATGGCGAACTCGTTGCGGGTTCGGGGATGCACTGGGGCGTGGTGGCAGCCTTCATCGCAGTTATATTCGCTTATGTGCTATTGGCCCGACACCGGATCGGTTTTGCTATCCGCGTAACCGGCGATGCCCCGCGAGCGGCAGCTTTCTCCGGTGTAAGCCCCGCGCGGCTCGTGTTGTTTTGTCTGGGAATGTCGGGCCTTCTGGCAGGGCTGGCCGGCATGTTCGAGGTTTCGGGGCCCGCGGGGCAGGTGACCATTGATTTCAACGTGGGCTACGGTTTTACAGCGATCATCGTTGCGTTTCTGGGGCGCCTGCATCCGGTCGGTATCCTGCTTGCGGGTGGGCTCATGGCGCTCACCTACATCGGCGGCGATATCGCACAGTCCAAGATGGGCTTGCCCGCCGCGGCCATTCAGGTGTTTCAAGGGATGCTACTCTTTTTCCTGCTGGCGTTCGATCTGTTCACCAATTACCGGCTGAAAATCGGCCGCACGGAGGTCGCGTGATGGATCTTTCCGCAATCAATCCTGTTCTGTTCATCGCCGGGTTCTTTGTCGCAGCGACACCGCTGATATTTGCCGCCATCGGCGAGATGGTGGTCGAGCGTACCGGCGTGCTCAATCTTGGGGTTGAGGGCATGATGATCATGGGTGCCATTTGCGGCTTCGCCATCGCAGTCGAGACCGGCTCTCCGCTCACGGGCTTTGCGGCGGCGGCCCTCGGCGGCGCGTTGCTGAGCCTGCTGTTCGCGTTTCTAACGCAGGTTATGCTCGCCAATCAGGTCGCCTCCGGCCTCGCACTCACGCTCTTTGGTCTGGGCCTGTCGGCGCTGTTGGGCAAACGCTATGAAGGGATCAAGCCGCCCCGTCTGGGCGATGTGAACTTCGGCCCGCTTGGCGATATACCCGTAGTCGGCCCAATCTTTTTCAGCCACGACATCATTGTCTATCTTGGCATCGCGCTGGTCGTCTCCGTCTGGGCTGTGCTCAAGTTCACCCGGGCGGGCCTTACGCTGCGGGCGGTGGGCGAGAATCACGATGCCGCGCATGCGTTGGGGTTCAAAGTCAAACGGGTCCGTACGCTCGCTATTATGTTCGGCGGCGCCTGTGCCGGCGTGGGCGGCGCCTACATCAGCCTCATTCGTGTTCCCCAATGGACCGAAGGCATGACAGCGGGCATCGGCTGGATCGCCCTCGCGCTGGTTGTGTTCGCCTCGTGGCGCGCCTTCCGCGTCCTGCTGGGTGCCTATCTTTTTGGCGGACTGGTTCAATTACAGCTCAATCTGCAAGGCGTGGGCGTTGCCATTCCCGTCGAATATCTGGCAATGTCGCCCTACGTCATAACCATTGTCGTCCTTGTGTTTCTGTCGCGCTCCCGCAGCGCCGCACCGGGATCACTGGGGCGCATATTCCACGCCTCGAGCTGAGGCATATCTGCTTGAATACCTAATGGGAGAAATCTGAAATGACATTTACCAAACGGGCCGCCGCCAAACTGCTGCTCGGCACTGCTCTGGCCACCGGGATTGCGACCTCGGCGTTCGCACAGGACAAGACCAAGGTCGGCTTCGTCTACGTTGGCCCCATCGGCGATGGTGGCTGGACCTACGAGCACGACAAGGGCCGCCTCGCGGTCGAGGAGCATTTCGGCGACAGCGTCGAGACGGTTTATGTCGAGAGCGTGGCAGAGGGCCCCGACTCCGAGCGTGTGATGACGCAGATGGCCCTCGATGGTGCCGATCTGATCTTCACCACGTCCTTCGGCTACATGGATCCCACGATTAACGTCGCGGCGAAATTTCCAAATGTGAAGTTCGAGCACGCTACCGGCTACAAGCGCGCCGACAACGTCAGCACCTATTCCGCCCGCTTCTACGAGGGTCGCGCCATCCAAGGCCACATCGCGGGCAAGATGACCAAGTCCAACATCATCGGCTACATCGGGTCTTATCCGATCCCCGAAGTGATCCGCGGCATCAATTCCGCGTTCATCCACGCCCGCAAGGTCAACCCCGACGTGGAGTTCAAGATCGTCTGGGCTTATACATGGTTCGATCCCGCGAAAGAAGCGGACGCCGCGAAGGTGCTGATCGAACAGGGCGCGGACGTGGTCCTGCAACACACCGATTCCACAGCGCCCCAGGCCGCTGCACAGGAAGCGGGCAATGTCGTGACCTTCGGTCAGGCCTCAGATATGGGGCAGTACGCACCGTTCCCACGGGTCTCCTCCATCATCGATGATTGGGCGCCCTACTATATCGCCCGCACGCAGGCGGTGATCGACGGCACATGGACCTCAACCGACACATGGGACGGCATTGGCCCGGGCATGGTCGGCATCGGCGAGATCTCCGACGCCGTGCCCGCAGACGTCAAGGAAGAGGCATTGGCACTGAAGGCATCGCTCGCCGATGGCTCCTATCACCCCTTCACCGGCCCGCTCAACAAGCAGGATGGCACGCCCTTCCTCGCCGAAGGCGAGACAGCGGACGACGGCACGCTGGCCGGCATGAACTTCTACGTTGAAGGCCTCACGGGCGACATCCCGCAATAAGGGCTGCCTGTTAAATTCGAAAAGGCCCTGCCGCCAGGCGGGGCCTTTTTTATGAAGCACGTCCCCAGTCGTGGACCGAGTGTTGCAAACCCTGTCCAAAAAATCCGCCATCCCGCGCCCAGATCGTTTTGCCACCCCCCGCATTTCCATTTAGGGACGCCCCATGACACCTGAACGCATCACACTGTTCGCGACCCTGATCGTGGTTTTCACCGGCGCACTTTGGGGCTTGTACTGGATACCTGTGCGGGCGCTGACCGAAGCAGGCCTGCCCGGCGCGTGGGGTACAGTGGCGATCACGGTCGCGGGTGCGCTGCTATTGGCGCCGACCGCAGTCGGGAAGTGGCGCGACATAGCCCGAACCGATCCCGTGGCTCTCGTCTCCATCGCTCTCGGCGGTGCGGCCTTCGCGCTCTATTCGGTAGGATTCGTCTACGGCCATGTCGCGATCATCATCCTTCTCTATTTCCTCACACCGGTCTGGAGCACGCTGATCGCTAGATATATTCTGGGCCGCGGCGTAACGCGGTTGCGGATGCTCTCCATCGTGGTGGGGCTGATTGGTCTTTTCGTCATGCTGAGCGCGAACGGAGAGCTTCCCCTCCCGCAAGGTCGCGGGGAGTGGATGGCACTCGCCGCCGGGATACTGTGGTCCATCGGAACGACCGGAATGAACGCCAAATCCAAGCTCGCACCTGCCCCATCTGCTTTCGTGTTCGCAATAGGCGCGGCGGGTACGGCGCTGATGCTTGCGCCGTTTCTGGGAGGCTCAGGCGTCGGCCTTCAGGCCGATTCTGTCGCCCGCTCAATCGCTATCGCACTCTTCTCGGGTGCCCTGTGGTGGGGAGTTTCGATCGCAGCACTGATGTGGGCAACGCTGCGGCTGGAGCCCGCCCGCGTCGGTATACTGCTGATGACAGAAGTCGTAGTAGGCGCCGGTTCGGCAGCCCTGATCGCCGCCGAGCACCTCACGTCATACGAGCTTGCTGGCGGCGCACTGGTTCTGTGCGCGGGCATCCTGGAGGTCTGGCCCGCACGTCACCCCATCGACAGCAGCGCACCGTAAGAGCACAGAACGCAGTTTCATCCCGACAGGCGGCACCCGAGTCTCCGTCACTGAAAAACGTACCCGGTTCAAACGCACCAGCAGACGCAAGCTTTCCCAGCCCGCCCCGCGCGCATCCCGCGCCCTACTGTCAACTCCGCCTGTTCGCAATGATCTTCGCCACTCCCCGTTTGGGGGCCAGGGCCACAATGACCCGCTTTTCAGCCCAGCACAAACCCCCTAAGCTCCGCCCATGATCAAACTTCATCACCTCAACAGGTCCCGCTCGCTCCGCATCCTCTGGCTTCTCGAAGAGATCGGGCAACCCTATGATTTCGTCGTTCACACACGCGACGCGAAAACCAATCTCGCGCCGCCGGAGCTGCTGGCGCTGCATCCCTTGGGCAAATCCCCGATGATCGAGATGGACGGCGAAGTCATCATTGAAAGCGCCGCCATTACGGAAGTGCTCTGCGCAAAATTTGCTCCGCAGATGATCCCGCAGGCAGGCACCCCTGAGTACAACCGGCACCTTGAAGCGATGCACTTCGCCGAAGGCTCCGCCATGACGCCGATCCTGCTCAATCTTTATGTGGGCCGTCTGGGCGATGCCGGCACGCCACTGCATCCGCGCATCCAGTCCGAGCTCGACAATCATTTCGGCTATATGGAAAGCATCCTGCGCCCCTCCGGCCACTTCGTTCTCGATGATCTCAGCGCCGCCGATATCATGCTGAGCTTCCCCGCCCAGATCGCCATGCGGCTGGAACGACGGGCGACATATCCGAAGCTCGCCGCCTTCGTCGACGCGTGTGAGGCCCGCCCTGCCTACAAGCGCGCCGTGGAGAAAGGCGGAGTGTAAACCGCCATTAATCCTTGGCTGCGCGCGCAGCATTAATCCTGCCCGCGCGAGCCACCTGTCACCGGGGGGGGTATGGCCCCTGCAAGCAGAGCACCCCCATCTGCTTCGAAACAATACCCTTAGCACTCGATTCGGCGCCCTGCCGCCTGCGTCCCATTAACCGTTGCGCGCGCGCATCCCCCATGCCAGAAAATGACTATGACAGATCTCCTCACCAGCCCCGACGGCACCCCCGCCAGCCGCCTCGCGTTCGGCACCATGCAGTTCGGCGGACGCGCCGACCGTGATGCCTCCCGGGCCATGTTCGATGCCGCCCTTGCCGCAGGCATCACCCATTTCGACACCGCCCACGTCTACACAAACGGAGCCTCCGAGATCCTGCTGGGCGAGATGGCTGCTCCTCACCGCGACCGCCTGATCATCGCCACAAAATCGGCCTTCGAGGGCGGCTCCACCCGCGAGACGATCCTGAACAGCGCCGAGACATCGCGTCAGCGCATGAACATCGACGTAATCGACGCGCTCTACCTGCACCGCTACGATGCGGATACCGATATGCGCATCACGTTCGAGGCCCTCGCGGAACTGAAAAACAAGGGCATCATCCGCTATGTGGGCATCTCCAACTTCGCCGCATGGCAGGCCGCGAAGGCGGCCCATATCGCGGCGACCTTCGAGCTGAAAATCACGCTGATCCAGCCCATGTACAACGTCGTCAAGCGGCAGGCAGAGGTCGAGATCCTACCGATGGCGCAAGACTATGGGATGCTCTGCGCGCCCTATTCGCCCCTCGGCGGTGGCCTTCTGACAGGCAAATACGCTGACGGCGGCGCCGGTCGTCTGACCGAGGATGAAAGCTATGCCGCGCGCTACCGCTTCGCGCATATGCACGATGCCGCGATTGAACTGGGCGAGATCGCAGCGCGTGAGGGGCTCCATCCCGCCACGCTTGCGGTCGCCTGGGCTGCAGCGCATTCCACCGGCCCGACGCCCATCATCTCCGCACGGTCTGCGTCCCAGCTTGAACCGTCCCTTGCCGCGATGGATTATTCGATCACACCAGAGCTTTACGCCGAGCTCGCCAGTCTGGTGCCTGCGCCACCTCCAGCCACGGACCGGGCGGAAGAACAATGAGCGATATCCTCGTCATTGGCGGCGGCATCGCCGGTCTCTCCGCCGCAGCGCGGCTCTCTGCGGATGCAAAAGTCACAGTGCTCGAGATGGAGCATGCCACTGGCTATCACGCCTCCGGCCGCTCCGCCGCGCTGATTGAGGAGAACTACGGTGCGCCCTCCGTGCAAGCGCTCAACCGCGCCAGCATGGCCTACTTCAACGAAGGCGAATACCTCAGCCAGCGCGGCCTACTGATCATTGCGGGGGCCGACAATGCGGAAGCTTTCCACGCCGATGTCGCCCGCATGGGCGTGGACCAGATCACGCCTGCGGAGGCCCGCGATCTGGTGCCGATCCTGGATCCGAAAAAGACTGCGCTCGCCGCCTATCATGCCCCCGCCTTCGACATCGACACCGACCGGCTGATGCAGGATTTCATCCGTATTCTGCGTGCCAACGGCGGCCAGATCATCACCGATGCGACCGTGACCGCCATCCGCCACGATGCTTTGGGCTGGCATGTGCAGGCGGGCGAAGAATACACCGCAACTACGCTGGTCAATGCCGCGGGTGCGTGGGCCGATCTGGTGGCGGGCATCGCGGGCGTCACGCCGCTCGGCATCGTGCCGCACCGCCGCTCCATGGCGCGGCTGGCAGCACCGGGCGGGCATGATACGTCGCGCTGGCCCATCTTCTTTGGCCCCGGCGAGACATGGTACGCAAAGCCTGACGCAGGCGCGCTGCTCGTTTCCCCCGCCGAAGAGGTCGTGACACATCCGCACGATGCCTACGCCGACGACATGACCCTCGCCGAAGGCCTCGACCGCTACCAGAACACTGTGACGGAGCCCGTAACCCGCCCCATCGCCACATGGGCCGGCCTGCGCAGTTTCGCTCCCGACCGCACGCTCGTGCTGGGACGCGATCCGGAGGTGCCGGAGTTTGTCTGGTGCGCGGGCCAAGGCGGCTATGGCTTCCAGACTTCTCCGGCCGCCTCCGCCCTGTTGGCCGATCTCGTAGCTGGCCGCGTGCCCGCTGTTGATCCGGCCGCGGTCGCCGCCCTACGCCCGGACCGTCTGCGCGTATGAGCCGCCTGCCCGCCAGCGCCAGCATCGCCACCCCGCTCGACGGCGCACGCCTCTTCGCGCCCTCGGCGGAGCGAAACGCGCCCGCGATCACCGCATTGCTGTGCGAAATCGGGCCCGCGCGGGGCCGTGCGCTCGAGATCGCATCAGGCACGGGCCAGCACATCCTTGCCCTCGCAACCGCCCTGCCCGGCGTAGAATGGCACCCGACCGAGATCGCACCCGAGCGCCGCGCCAGCATCGACGCCTACGCCGCCGAAGCTGGCCTGCCCAATCTGCGCCCCGCGCAGTATCTGAACGCCACCGCGCTAGGGTGGGCCGCTGCCCATGCACCTTTTAATCTGATCTACATCGGCAATCTGCTGCACCTCATCCCGCAGGCCGCAGCGCTCATTTTACTGACCGAGGCTGCCAAAGCCCTCACGCACGACGGTGTTTTCGTGGTCTATGGCCCGTTCCTGCGCGCGGGCGAGCTCACGTCCGAGGGCGATGCCCAGTTTGACGCGGAGCTACGCGCTGCCGATCCAGCCATCGGCTACAAAGACGATGACTGGGTGAATGAGGTACTGACCTCCGCAGGACTAGACCCGGAAGTGCGCCAGATGCCCGCCAACAATCTCGCCTTCATCGCCAGACGGATACCACAGTGACCTTTCGTACGTTGCTCGCCCTGCTCTTCCTTACGGCGCTGGCAGCCTGCGGGAGTGGCGAGCGCGCAATCCCGCTCGGGGAGCCTGTCGCTCCGAACTTCCGTGATGCCGATCCAGTCGATTTCGGCCGCCAGAGCCCCGACCGTTATGGCGTACATGGCATTGACGCCGCGCGCTTCCAGACGAGCATCGACTGGGCGCAAGCGCGGCGCAACGGCGTGAATTTCGCGTTTCTCAAAGCAACAGAGGGCGGCGATCTCGTGGACCCAGCATTTCGGGATCACTGGCGGGGTGCAGGCGAGGCGGGCGTCGCGCGCGGGGCCTATCACTTTTATTACTTCTGCACCTCGCCGGAAGATCAGGCGCGCTGGTTCATCCGCAATGTGCCGCGCAGCAAGGGCATGCTGCCGCCCGTACTCGATATGGAATGGAACGCATTTTCCCCGACCTGCGCCCACCGCCGCCCGGCTGGTCATGAGGTGCGCGACGAAATACGCCGCTGGCTCCGCATTGTCGAGCAGCACTACGGTCAGCGCCCGATAATCTATACCACACCGGGCTTCTACGAAGACGCGGGGCTCGACACCTTCAGGGGCTATGAATACTGGCTGCGTACCACTGCCAAATCCCCCGACGAAGCCTTCCCGGGCGAGCGCTGGCGCTTCTGGCAGTATTCCGCAACCGGCCTGATCGAAGGGATCGCGGGCAAGGTCGACCTCAACGCCTTTTCCGGCAGCCCGGCGGAGTGGCAGTCCTGGCTTGCGACGCGCGCGCATCCCTGACCCTCAAGAGATATGGCCCAGCCCCATCGGCAGAATCCAGACCGGCAATCGCGCGGCTTTGATGTTACACCCAGGGAATGCCGCACGCAGCGCTTTTAGCTCGTAGCGGGCCCGCGTCACAAGACAGGTCAGATCATCGTCGAAATCAGGCAAGTGAAAGATCACAACCTTGCGGGTCGCCCCGAACCGCATCTGCGTCAGGGAGATTTGCGAGGCCGCGCGCACATGGCAAGCCTCCCAGCAGAGCTCCGCAATGTCGGGCAGATGTCGCAGGCTGTCCCAGCGGTTCAGCAGCACGATGGTAACGGTAGCGTCCTCGCCCTGGTCCGTCCCCAGTGCCGCACGCACCTCATCGGCGCGATCCCCGATTACCGCTACGCTGGACGCCCGCGGCGGCGACAGCACTACCCCCAGCGCGAACACCACAGCCAAAAAAATACCCGCGATGGCGATGTAGTGCCTAGCCGTCCAAGCGGATGGTTGTGTTTTTGGGATCATAGGGGCTGTCCTCGACAATCTCGGCGTCCCACAGCTGATCGAACATCTTGACCTTGAGTTTGGTCCCGACCACCGCAGTCTCGGGTTTGACATAGCCCATCCCGATCGACTTCCCAAATGCGACAGAATAGCCGCCAGAGGTCAGACGCCCGACGCGCGTATCGCCATGATAGAGAACCTCGCGGCCCCATGGGTCGGCATCGTCCGGCCCATCGATGAGCAGGGTCACGCATTTCGCCTTGATCCCGTGATCGGCCATGGCCTGCTTGCCGTGGAAATCCTTGTTCATATCAACAAACCGCGGCAGATCAGCCTCGAGCGGGGTGGCATCCCGACCCAACTCGGTGCCAAAGGCGCGGTAGGATTTCTCCTGCCGCAGCCAGTTTTGGGCGCGCGCGCCCACCAGCTTCATACCGTGCTTTTCGCCCGCCTTTTCCAGCAGATCGAACAGATGGTTCTGCATCTCGATGGGATGGTGCAACTCCCAGCCAAGCTCGCCAGTATAGGCGACGCGGATCGCACGCACCGGCACCATGCCCAGCTCGATATTGCGCACCGTAAGCCACGGGAAGCGCTTGTTGCTCAGCACAGTGTCCGGATCGGCATCCTTGATCACGTCGCGCAGCACGTCGCGGGCCTTGGGACCGGCAATCGCGAAAACACCCCATTGCGTTGTGACGTCATGGCACTCGATATAGCCAAGCTCTGGCGCCTTATCTTCGATCGCCTTGCGCAGGTAATCGCTGTCGTAAGCGGTCCAACCGCCCGCGCTCACCAGATAATATTCATGTTCGGCCAGACGCACGATGGTGTATTCTGTGCGCGTGGTCCCCGCCCCCGTGAGCGCGTAGGTCAGATTGATACGGCCTACAGAGGGCAACTTGTTACAGGTGAACCAGTCCAGAAATGCGGTCGCGCCCGGCCCTTTGACCAGATGCTTGGTGAAGGCGGTGGCGTCGATCAGACCCACACCCTTGCGCACCGCTTCGGCCTCATCGACTGCGTACTTCCACCAGCCGCCGCGCCGGAAGCTGCGCGCATCATGGTCGCTGAAGCCTTCAGGCGCGTAATAATTCGGGCGCTCCCAGCCGTTGACCCACCCAAATTGCGCGCCACGCGCAGCTTGTCGGTCATAAGCGGGCGAGGTGCGAAGCGGACGGCAGGCGGGGCGTTCTTCATCGGGGTGATGGAGGATATAGACGTGCTCATACGCCTCCTCGTTCTTGCGGGCAGCAAACTCGGTGGTCATCCAATCGCCGTAGCGTTTGGGATCGAGCGAAGCCATATCGATTTCCGCCTCGCCGTTTACCATCAGCTGCGCGAGGTAATAGCCGGTGCCACCCGCCGCTGTGATACCAAAGCTGAAGCCCTCGGCCAGCCACATGTTGCGCAAGCCGGGTGCAGGCCCGACCAGCGGATTACCGTCAGGCGTGTAGCAGATCGGCCCGTTGAAATCATCCTTCAGGCCACAATTCTCGGCTGACGGGATGCGGTGGTTCATTGCCATATACTGGTCCTCGATTCGGTCGAGATCGAGCTGGAACAGGTCGGCACGGAAGCTGTCGGGTACGCCGTACTCGAAACGCGCGGGCGCTTTGGGTTCATATACACCCAAGATCCAGCCTCCCCGCTCCTCGCGCACATAAGACTGCGCATCGGCGTCGCGGATCACGGGATGCTCGACATTGCCTTCCGCGCGGAATTTCACAAGCTCCGGATCCTGCTCCATCACGATGAACTGATGCTCGACCGGGATTGCGGGCATTTTGATGCCCAGCATTTTCGCAGTGCGCTGCGCGTGGTTGCCCGACGCTGTGACGACGTGCTCAGCAGTAATTACCACCTGCTCCTCGGAGGGGATAAGGTTGCCGCCGCGCTCAACCATTTTGGTCACGGTCACTTTCCAAGCCTCTCCGGTCCAGTGGAACGCATCGGCCTGCCATTTCCGCTCAATCACGACGCCCCGCTGGCGTGCACCCTTGGCCATCGCCATGGTCACATCCGCAGGGTTAATATAGCCGTCCGTATTGTGATAAAGTGCGCCCTTGAGATCCTCGGTGCGAATGAGCGGCCATTTCGCCTTGATCTCGTCCGGCGTCATCCATTGATAAGGCACACCGCAGGTCTCTGCGGTGGACGCATAGAGCATGTATTCGTCCATCCGCTCTTGCGTTTGTGCCATGCGCAGGTTGCCCACCACAGCAAAGCCCGCGTTCAGGCCGGTCTCTTCTTCGAGCGTCTTGTAGAACTTGATTGAATAATCATGGATATGCGTCGTAGCGAACGACATGTTAAAGTAAGGCAGCAGACCCGCAGCGTGCCAGGTAGAGCCGGAGGTCAGCTCGTCACGCTCCAGCAGCATCACATCATCCCAGCCCGCGCGCGCCAGATGATAGGCGATTGACGTGCCAACGGCGCCACCGCCGACGACCAATGCTTTTACTTGAGTTTTCATGTGCCGATTCCCTCTGGCTCGCGTTTGCTCCGTTCTATCGCCCAAAGGCGAATTCCGAAGCAAGCCCGCGACCGGACAGAGCAGAAAACCGACCTCTGCCAATTTAGCGCGGGTGCGTTGTTTTCTCGGGAAATATCTGCCGCGTCAGGGCAGGATCTTGCCCGGGTTCATGATGTCGTCCGGATCGAGCGCGCGCTTGATCGCGCTCATCACTTCGACAGCACCGCCAAGCTCCTTGATCAGATAGGGCCGCTTGCCCTGCCCGATCCCGTGCTCGCCCGTGCAGGTCCCGCCTAGGGCGATCGCGCGGTCATTGAGCCAGCTGACAAATTCCTCCGCCCGCGCCACCTCCGCTGCATCTTCCATGTCGATCAGCAGCGAAGCGTGGAAATTGCCGTCGCCCGCGTGGCCAACGACAGGCGCGATCAGATTCAGCTCCGCAGCTTTCTCGTTACTTGCCACCACCGCTTCGGCGAGCTTGGAGATTGGCACGCAGACGTCCGTCGCCACGGCCTTGCTGCCCGGTCGCAGCGCCAGCATCGCCCAGTAGGCATCGTGCCGCGCTTGCCACAGCTTCGTGCGCTCCTCCGCCGAGGTGGTCGCGGCATAGCCGGTGCCGCCGAACTCCGACGCCAGCGCGCCGAACGTTTCCGCCTGCTCCGCCACCCCCGCATCAGATCCATGAAACTCGAGCAGCAAAAGCGGCGTCTCAGGCAGGCTCAGCTTGGAGTAGCTGTTGACCGCCTTGACCACCAAGGCATCCAACAGCTCGATCCGCGCCACGGGTAAGCCATACTGGATCACCGCCATCACCGTCTCACAGGCCGCACCCACTGACGGGAAAGAACAGCTCGCCGCCGAGATCGCCTCCGGGATCCCCTGCAGGCGCAGGGTAACTTCGGTGATTATTCCCAAGGTTCCTTCCGATCCCACCATCAGCCGCGTAAGATCGTATCCGGCGGAGGATTTGCGCGCCCGGCTTGCGGTGCGAATGATCTCGCCGTTGGCCATAACCACTTCGAGGCTCAGCACGTTGTCCTTCATCGTGCCGTAGCGCACGGCGTTGGTCCCCGATGCGCGCGTGGCGGCCATGCCACCGATGCTCGCATCCGCGCCGGGATCTATCGGGAAGAACAATCCCTGATCGCGTAGATACGTATTGAGCGCCATGCGCGTCACGCCTGGCTGCACCCGACAATCCAGATCACCGGCATTGACCTCGAGCACTTTGTTCATCTGGCTCACGTCGATGCTGATGCCCCCGGCAGGCGCGTTCACATGCCCTTCCAGCGAAGTGCCGGTGCCGAAAGGAATGATCGGCACCCGGTGCGCGGCGCAGATCTTGACCACCTCGGCCACTTCCTGCGTGGATTGGGCAAACACCACGCCATCAGGCGGCTGGTTCGCGATCCATGTCGTGGTATGTGCATGCTGCTCACGGATCGATGCACCGGTATGGAACCGCTCACCGAATTGCTGCTTGAGGATGCCCAGCGCCGCCCCGATACCGTTCTCGTTGCGCACCAGCGCCGTTGCCTGAACCATGTCTCAGTCTCCCAATACGATGCCTTCGCGGCGCGGATCCGCCCCGCCCCGCAAACGCTCGCCAATTGCAATCAGGTGCAGCCCGGATGTCTGCGCGCCCACCTTAGTCTCATAGCCGATCTCGCTCAGCCCCAGGGCGAGCCCTGCCGCACTCGTGCCCTCTTCCAGATCATAGGTGCCGAAGCGGTTCAGTGCGTGGGGCATCGCCGCTGCCGATTGCGGGTCCATCCCCCAGTCGATCATCGCGATCAGCGACTGCGCCGTGTAGCCGATGATGCTGCTTCCACCGGGCGATCCCGCCACGATCACAGGCGCACCGTCCTGCATCACGATCGTAGGTGCCATGGAGGAGCGTGGCCGCTTGCCCGGCTCCACCCGGTTGGCGATGGGCACGCCGTCCTGCTGGCTGCGGAAGGAAAAATCCGTCAGCTCGTTGTTGAGCAGGAAGCCGCCGACCATGAGCCTGCTGCCAAACCCGTTCTCGATGGTGGTCGTCATGGAGGCGACATTGCCGAAACTGTCGACGATCGAGATATGAGACGTCGAGGGAAGCTCGATGGACTGGTCGTCGGCGAGGTTGAGCGCATGATCGAAGTCCGGCGCGCCCGCCGCCACCTCCGGCAGCGCATCATCGCCCGACAGCAGCTGCCCACGCTGCGCCAGATAGGCAAGATCCAACAATCCCTTAACCGGCACCGGCACATAATCGCTGTCCGCCACGTACCGCCCCCGGTCCGCAAACGCGAGGCGCGCGGCATCGCCTATCAGGCGCCGGACGTTGATGTCGTCCGGTCCAGCGCTCAGGTCATACCCCTCCAACATTCCCAGCGTCTGCCCTACTGCTATGGCGCCGGAGGACGGCGGCCCCATGCCGCACACCTCATGCGCGCGGTAGCTGGCACAGACCGGTGGCCGCTCTATGACCCTGTAAATTGCAAGATCCACCTCGGACAGAACACCAGGGGTGGCAGCCCCCTGCACCGTCGCAACGATCGTCCGCGCCAGATCACCTGCATAAAACGCGCCGACGCCCTGCTCGGCCAGCATCTCGAGCGTATCGGCATAGGGCGCATTTACCAGCAGATCGCCGGCGGCAACGGGGCGGCCTCGGGGCAGAAAGTAAGCGGCCGTGATGTCGGAGGTGGCAAGCCGCTCCGCATCATTCGCGACCAGCTGCGCCAAACGCGGACTGACGGGAAACCCGTCATCCGCCAAAGTGATGGCAGGCGCCAACAGCGATGCCCAGTCCTGCGTTCCGAACCGGGTGTGGATCTCGGCCAAAAGTGCGGGCGTGCCCGGCGTACCTACTGACAGCCCACCTACGACAGCATCGAAAAACTTCAGTGGCTCCCCCGCACCATCCTGAAACAGGCGTGGCGTCGCGGCCAATGGCGCGGTCTCGCGCCCGTCAAATGTGGTCAAAGTCTGCGAGGCGGCATCAAACCACACGAGAAAGGCACCACCGCCCAGCCCGGAGCTCTGCGGCTCCACCAGCCCCAGCATCACTTGGACTGCCACCAGAGCATCCGCCGCCGTCCCGCCGGCTGCGAGCACATCGGCACCTGCGCGGACTGCATAGGGGTTTGCCGCGACGACCATCCAATCATCAGCCTCGACAGACAGCCCCGCCGCTTTCGCCGCCAATGCAGCGCTAACCTGTGGCGAAAGTGCCTCGAATCCACCCGCCTCCGCAGCGGCCTCCGGTGCGACGGCATCCGCCGCCTGCTGCGCTCCCGCACTGCCCGCGACCGCCACAAGAAATCCCATCACAACCGCACGCATCGCCATCTCCCTTATCTTTTCACTTTTTCCGTAAACTAATCCGCGTTACCGACCCGCACCGCACGCAGGTCCGCGTCACAGCATGGACGGCACGACCTGATCTGGCGGGCGGTGGCCATCCTGAAACGTCTTGATGTTGATGATGACCTTCTCGCCCATGTCGATCCGACCCTCCAACGTGGCCGACCCCATATGCGGCAGCAGAACCACATTATCGAGCTCGCGCAGGCGCGGGTTGATTTCCATGCCATGCTCATAGACGTCGAGCCCTGCGCCTTTAAGCTCGCCCGCGCGCAGCATCCGCGTGAGGGCATTTTCGTCGATCACTTCGCCCCGCGAAGTGTTTACGATCACCGCTTCGGGCTTCATCAGCTTGAGCCTGCGCGCGTTCATAAGATGGAACGTCGAGGGCGTGTGCGGACAGTTGACCGACATCACGTCCATGCGCGCCACCATCTGGTCTAGGCTCTCCCAATAGGTGGCTCCCAGTTCGGCTTCGGTCTCGGGACGCAGGCGGCGACGGTTGTGATAATGGATTTGCATGCCGAAAGCCGCCGCCCGCCGCGCCACGGCCTGCCCGATCCGGCCCATCCCGAGAATTCCCAGACGGCGCCCGGATATCCGACCACCGAGCAGCGCATTGGGCGCCCAGCCGTCCCATTCACCCTTTTGCATTTTTGCCATGCCCTCCGGCATCCGCCGCGTTACGGCCAGCAACAGCGCCATGGTCATGTCGGCCGTATCCTCGGTGAGAACGCCCGGCGTGTTGGAGACCAGCACCCCCTTCTGCCGCGCGGTCGCCACGTCGATGTGATCCACGCCCGCGCCATAGTTCGCGATTAGCTTGAGCCGGTCGCCCGCCTGAGCGAGCAGCTTGTTATCGATCTGGTCCGTGATCGTGGGCACCAGCACATCGCAGGTCTTGATCGCCTCGGCCAGTTCCGCTCGGGTCATCGGCGCATCTGTTTCGCGCAGGCGTACGTCGAAAAGCTCGACCAACCGCTTTTCGACAACCTCGGGTAACCGTCGCGTGACTACAACACTCAGCTGCTGTTTTGACATATTTCAATCTCCGGACTTGGCGTGACACTTCTCTTGCTGCCATGGTGACTGAAGCAGCGACGGGGCACAAGAACCCTGCACTGCCCCCCGAGCAAGACCAAACAATATAATTCAGTGCAGGCAGCACATCATGAAAAAATCGAAATTACGGCGCCTCGGCGCGGGCTTTCTTGGCGCCTGCGCCGTGATCCTGACGACGAGCTTTGCTTCTCCCGTAATTGCGGCGGGTGAAGACGATGACGGCGGCAAGGTCACCAACCGCCCCATCCCGCGCTACGTCTCGCTGAAGGCGTCCGAGGGCAATGTGAGGCGCGGCCCCTCGCTCACCCACCGCATCGACTGGGTTTTCACCCGCCGCGACATGCCCCTGCGTATCACGGCAGAGCACGGACATTGGCGCCGCGTGGAGGACTGCGACGGTATGGGCGGCTGGGTGCATTATTCCCTGCTGTCGGGCACCCGTACTGCCTTGATCGAGAAAGACCTGCTCACGCTCCACGCGCGTCCCGATCCTGAAGCGCCCGTGGTAGCTGCACTGGAAATGGGAGTGGTCGCCCGTGTGACTGCCTGTACCGAGGAATGGTGCATGCTGCGATCAGGCGGGTTCAAGGGATGGGCTCCCAAGGCGCGTCTGTGGGGTGTACAGCCTGACGAGGTGTTTGACTGATTGCGCCCGGCCGCTCCTTGGATCATGCTGCGCGCTCACGGCCTGACCCAAAGGACATACCCCCATGCGCTGCGTATTTTATGACCGTTTCGGCTCCGCCGCCGAGGTTCTGACCTCCGATACATTCGACACTCCGCCCCCCGCGGCGGGCGAAGTGACGGTGCGTATGGCGTTTTCCGGCGTGAACCCTTCTGACATCAAGGCCCGCGCAGGCAGCCGCCCGGGTGTGCTCAAGCCCACTTTTCCCCAAGTCATTCCCCACAGTGACGGCGCAGGCGTCATCGAAGCGGTGGGTACAGGAGTCTCGTCGAGCCGCATCGGCACCCGCGTGTGGATCTGGAACGGCCAGTGGCAGCGCGCTTTCGGGACGGGCTCCACCCACATCACCCTGCCCTCGGAGCAGGCCATCGAGCTGCCCGGCAGCGTGAGCCTGGAGACAGGGGCAGTGCTCGGTATCCCGGGCCTCACGGCGGCGGAGGCCGTGTTTGGCGCGGGCGATGTGACCGGCAAAACGCTGCTGGTCTCGGGTGGGGGCGGCACAGTCGGCTATCTCGCCGTCCAACTGGCGGTCTGGGGTGGCGCGCGGGTCATCGCCACCTGCAGCCCGCGCGATATGGAGCGGGTAAAAGACGCCGGTGCGCAGGCGGTTCTTGACTATAGCAGCCCCACGTTGGCCGCCGATATCATCGCTGCAAACGAGGGCGCGCTCATCGACCGGATCCTCGAAGTCGAATTCGGTGCCAACATCGCGATGAACACCGAAACGATCGCCATCAACGGCACCATCGCCGCCTACGGATCCCAGATCGAGATGGCCCCGACCCTGCCCTTCGGCCCTCTGCTGTTCAAAGCAGCCACCCTAGATATCATTTTGATCTATCTGCTGCCGCTGCCCGCGCGCCTCGAGCGGATCGCGCGGCTAAACGCAGCCCTGAGCGCAGGCGCGCTGGTCTGCCCCGTGGCACAGGTCTATCCACTGGTAGAGTGCGCAGCTGCCCACGAGGCCGTGCTGGCGGGTGCGCGTGCGGGCGCAATTCTGCTCGATTGCACCTGAGGCGTTGCTTAGGGCTCAATTGCAAAAGGGCAGGCGCGGGCCTAGACTCTGTGTCTCTCGGCATTTGACCATTAAGCGAGTATTCATGCGCCTTGTTGCCCTTTTGCTGTGTTTGACGTTGCCTCTCGGGGCACTTGCACAACCCGCCGATCAGCCCTCGGGCACAATAACGATTACCGATAGCGCCACGCAGGATGCTACGATCGCAGCCCGCATCCGCGCCATTCTCGCGGAGCTTGAGGGTTACGGCGATGTGACCGTGGCGGCCAAATCCGGTATCGTAACCCTGCGCGGCAGCACGCTCGACAGCGTCAGCGCCACACGCCTCAATGATTTGGTAAGCCGCGTCGAAGGCGTCGTGGCGATAGAAAATGAGGTAAGCGAGACCTCGGACGTGGTCCAGCGGCTCAACCCAGCAGTGGAGCGATTTATCGCGCGCGGTCAAAAACTGATCAGCTTCCTGCCTCTGGCGCTCATCGCGATCTCGCTATTTGCCTTGGTCCTTATCGTCGGGTTCGCCACCGCACGAATGAAAGAGCCGTGGGAACGGCTGGCTCCCAACGCCTTTATCGCCGACCTTTACCGCCAGATCTGGCGGCTGGCCTTTCTGATCGGCGGTCTGGTCGTCGCCCTCGATATCATGAACGCCACGGCCCTTTTGTCAGGAATATTGGGCGCGGCGGGGATCGTGGGCCTCGCCATCGGTTTTGCCGTGCGCGATACGGTGGAAAATTTCATTGCCTCAATCATGCTGTCTATCCGCCAGCCCTTTCGCCCGAACGATACGGTGGAAATCGAGGGCGACATCGGCAAGGTAATCCGCCTCACGTCGCGCGCGACGATCCTGCTGAGCTATGACGGCAACCACATCCGCATCCCCAATTCGATCGTGTTCAAAAGCCGTATCGTGAATTTCACCCGTAACGCGGAGCGACGGTTCACCTTTGAGCTCGGGCTGGCCCCCGAAGCGGATCTGGCACAGGCGCAGACCCTCGCTCTGGGCGTGCTCAAGCATCTGCCCTTCGTTTTGGCAGCTCCAGATTCGGCCGTCTGGATCGAATCGGTCGGCGACAGTTCGGTAAACATGGGGCATGCCGCGTGGATCGACCAGAATGATACAAGCATCGTACTGGCCCGTTCGGAGGCGATCCGGCTCGTACAGGCCGCCTACGAGGCTGCGGGCCTCGGCGCACAGGCCCCCGCCTACCGCCTGCTGCATGAGGGAGTTGGATTTACCGCACAGATCCCTGCCAAACCGGCAAAAACCGACCCTACCGCAGCTGAATTGCCGCCTGCCCCCGCGCAGACAGTGGATGCTGTCGAAGACAAGCAGCTGGCCCAGATCGTGGACCAGGAACGCGCCGAAGAGCTCAGCGATTTGCTGCGCGACAATGCCGATCAGGAATAACTGCCCGATTGAGTGCTTTTTGCTCCGATAAAGGCTTGCACCCCGCGCGATCCCGCACTAATTACCGCGGCACGTTGGGGTGTAGCCAAGTGGTAAGGCAACGCTTTTTGGTAGCGTGTACCGTAGGTTCGAATCCTACCACCCCAGCCACTTCTCCTAGACAGTGATCCTATAGGTAGCTCAGCCCCCAGGGGCCGAGAATCGCCCCTTTTTCTGCCCCTCTTCGGTGCTAGGAGTCTCAGCCCAGGAGTAGACTGGAAGACAATTAACAAGGGCGTGGTTTTCCGAAGTCAGCCCTGGCTGAAGATTTCCGTTTATCTTGGTGATGCTTCAATGCAGACGAGCTAGACGTCCGGAGCATCGGACCGCAACACTGGTGGGGTGTTAGTCTGGCAGATCCCAATAGGTATCACTCACCGCCGCAATTTCGCAGGTCTCGACACTGAGCAGAAGCGGCTGCGCAAATGATGGTCGGTTTTGCGCCCAAAGGATATCAATCCTGCACCATGGGGAGCATCGATTGTCAGTCAGGAACGATTGCGCCAGTTGGCTTGAGTTTGTGTTCTGGCTCAACATGTATTGTTATCTTTGCATCATCTAACAGCGCTTTCAGCGATCTTTCGATCCGGTCGCAGATTTCATGTGCTTCAAACACCGTCGTTTCACCCGGCACAACTAGGTGAAAATCGATGAACGTCGCGATCCCTGCATGGCGCGTCCGAAGATCGTGGGCCTCGATTGCGCCGCCGGCCTCCGCCGCAATCGCCTTGCGGATATCGGTCAAGGTCTGCTCTGACACCGCCTCATCCATCAGCCCGCTTAGTGAGTCCTTAACGATCTTCGAGCCTGACCAGAGAATGTTAACGGCGACGAGGGCGGCCATTAGCGGATCAAGTATCCACCACCCCGTAAGAACGGCCAAGATAAAACCGACGGCAACACCGACGGAGGTTACAACATCTGTGATTAAATGTTTTCCGTCAGCTACCAATGCCGGAGATTTTTGTCGCCGCCCTCGGGTGATCAGCACCCAGGCCCACCAACCGTTTATTCCGGTTGCCGCCATATTCAGGACAAGCCCCTCGACCGGCGCACTGAAGGCCTGCGGGTCCATGAAGCCGTGGTAAGCCTCCCGGAAGATAAGAAGGGCGGCCACAATGATCATCACGCCTTCCAGGACAGCACTGAAAAACTCTGCCTTATGGTGACCATAAGGATGAACTGTATCAGCCGGTTTGGCCGCAACACGGATCGCAATGAGGGCGGCGAAAGCGGTTGCGACATTGACCGTGCTTTCCAGCGCGTCAGACAAAAGCGCGACAGAGCCCGTCAGCCAATAAGCGAGCGCTTTCAGACCCAAAACCACAAACCCGACGAAGATGCTGCCAATTGCAAGCTTGAGAGTGGTCATGGCTGCGGCCCTTTTATGTCCTTGTCCCGTTCGGTAAACGAGGCGATTTCAAGCCACAAATGGTGGACTATGATTGTGCAACCCCATGCAACTTGATGCGGGATTTGTATACCGGAAACGCAGCAAAAGCCACAAACTGCAACGCCAGCCGTGGTCGCTTCCCCACCGGTCATCTGAACACTGAACACTGCGTTTTGGGCAAGCGCGGCACACCATTGTCGCAAGGCAGGGCAAACGAAACGGTCGGATCGCCAAATCCTCTTGCTCCTAAGCTTGAGCACCAATCAAGTCTGCGAGCGGCAGTTCGGTGCTGGTTTTCACCCGACCGAGCGCGAAGACAGAAGTGATGCCACGTAATTTGATCTTCGAAGTCAGGCTTTCGTAGAACCTGTCGAACATAGCCATATCCGCAACCATCACTCTTAGTAAAAAGTCGTAGTGACCGGCTGTTCGATATACGTCCCGAACCGCTTCCAGTTTATCAACGGCAGCCAAGAAGTCAGTGCGCCATTCCGCGGTGTGCTCCACCGCTTCAACCATAACAAAAGCGGTCAGCGAAAGCCCGAGGGCGTTGGGGTCCAATAGCGCAACACGGGCGCGGATTACACCTGCCTCTTCGTGCTTCTGGATGCGTTTCCAGCACGGCGTCTGTGATAGCCCGACCTGATCCGCGATCCGCGCGACCGGCACAGTCGCGTCGCGTTGCAGGATGTCGAGTATATTCAAGTCGATCCGGTCGAAGTTCATTGCGGCTCCTCTCTGGCATCACAAGGCCGTTGAAGTCGAGTCGGAGCGAACATGACATATTTCTACATAATGTCGATCATCTTTATCGTATATTTTGGTCAGGCCTCGCTTTCTGTATAAATCTTGATAATGTTGACCTTGTTAGTCGCAGTTTTTGGACCCAAATTCAGACAATGATCACGCACAAGACTAAATACGCGCTCAAAGCGCTCATGATTCTCGCCGACGAGAAGGCAGGCGAAGCGCAGGCTTTGCGGATCGAAGAGATTGCGCAACGGTCCGGCGCACCGAAGCGCTTCCTTGAGCACATCCTGCTGGACCTCAAGCGGGCAGGTCTGATTGGCAGCAGGCGCGGACGCAAGGGCGGCTACGAGATGATCAAGGACCCCAAAGGGGTATCGCTGGCGGAGATCCTACGCCTGATCGACGGGCCAATGGCCCCGCTACCTTGCCTTTCGCGCAAAGCCTACCAGCGCTGCGAGGACTGCAAGGACGAGCAGACCTGCCGGGTGCGTGGCGTTTTTGGCGGCTTCTACGCCACCTATATTCTGATGATAGAGTCGCTGACAGTCGCCGATTTACAGCAGGATTCCTGGCAGATTGAAGCGTCCGGATTGTCTGAGCCGACGACCGGAGAATGATCTTCTAAAATCACGACTGAAAAGAACGTGATTATTCTTTTGCTAATCACGAGTAAGTCTGTCGTTAATAAGTTGTCAGGCGGCGCAGGGCGCAGATTTTGGAAAGAGGCGTTCTTTCCTGTTCCGCTTCCCCGCCGTCCTGGCACGAGAACTCGACAGGAATTAGCAAAGGATAAATCATGTTGCGCACCATTCAGCTCGGCGAGCATACGCTCGTCCAAGACACATTCATCCGAAGTCTCAGCGACGGCCGGAGCAAAAACGGCGCAGACAACGCGCACTTATCCGGTCGTCCAGTTAAAGCTATGGCGATGCCGCAGGCACCGCTGTCCACCCTCTGCCGGTCGCTTTCCACTGCCCATCTGCGGCCCGGCTTTCTGGCCATGACGGCCGCAATCGGCCTTGCTTTCGGCTCTGCTCAGCCCGTAGCAGCACAGGACACGGTCGAGATCCTCAACGTTTCCTACGATCCGACGCGTGAGTTCTACCGGGATTACAATGAGCTTTTCAACGAATGGTGGGCCGCGCAAGGCAACGCGCCTGTCAACATCCAGCAGTCACATGGCGGCGCAGGAGCGCAGGCCCGGGCGGTGATCGACGGGCTGGAGGCAACGGTCGTGACGCTGGCGCTGTCCGCCGACATGGACACGATCTCCGAGCGCACCGGCCTCTTCCCGGCAGATTGGCAATCGCGCCTGCCGCAGAACTCCTCGCCCTACACATCGACCATCGTGTTCCTCGTGCGCGACGGCAACCCTAAGGGCATCGAGGATTGGGACGACCTGATCGCCGAAGGCGTGCAAGTCATTACGCCCAACCCCAAGACGAGCGGTGGCGCGCGCTGGAACTTCCTGGCGGCCTGGGCCTATGCCAAACAGAACGGGCTTGATCCGACTGATTTCGTCGGCACGATTTACCGCAACGTGCCGGTTCTGGACACAGGTGCGCGTGGATCGACCACAACCTTCACCCAGCGCGGCATTGGCGATGTACTGCTGGCTTGGGAGAACGAGGCTTTCCTCGCGCTCGCGGAACTGGGCGAAGACAGCTTCGACATCGTCGTGCCGTCTGTCTCGATCCTCGCTGAACCTCCGGTGACGATTGTGGACGGCAACATCACATCCGAAACGCAGCGCGCCGCAGCCGAGGCCTATCTGGAGTACCTCTACAGCGCGCCCGCACAGGCCCTCGCGTTGAAGCACTATTACCGCGCTTGGGACTCGTCGGAAGCTGCCCCTGAAGACATCGCCCGCTTTCCGGAGGTGAACCTTGTCAGCATCGCCGACTTCGGCGGCTGGCCCGTCGTTCAGCCCGAATATTTCGGCGAAGGCGGCATCTTTGACCAGATCTACGAGGAGTAAGCCATGAGGGCGGGTATCCTTCGCTCGCCCTCACCCCTTCCGGGGTTTGGGCTGAGCTTCGGGATCATGATGGCAGTCATGTCCATCGTGGTTCTTCTTCCCATCGGGGCGCTTGTGGGTCGCGGGCTGATGATTGGACCGACAGATCTGTGGGACATGGTCAATTCCCGCCGCATCTGGTCGGCGCTGACACTGTCGTTCCGCGCGGCGCTGATCGCGTCCCTGTTCAACCTTATATTCGGGCTACTGCTCGCTTGGGTGCTGGTGCGCTACCGCTTCTGGGGGCGCAAGTTCATCGACGCGGCCGTCGATCTGCCCTTTGCGCTGCCCACGGCGGTCGCGGGGATCGCTTTGACGGCGCTCTATGCGCCGAACGGTACCTTTGGGCAGGTGCTGTCACCCTTGGGGATCCAGGTTGCATATACCGAAATCGGCATCTGGATGGCGCTGATCTTCATCGGTTTGCCTTTTGTAGTGCGCACTGTCCAACCGGTCATCGAGGAACTTGACCGCGAGGTCGAAGAAGTCAGTGCGACATTGGGTGCGGGTCGCGCCTATACGCTGCGGCGCGTGATCCTGCCGACGCTGACGCCTGCACTTCTCACCGGCTTCGCGCTGGCGCTCGCACGGTCAGTCGGGGAATACGGCTCTGTGATCTTCATCGCGGGCAACATTCCCAACATGACCGAGATCGCACCCCTGCTGATCGTGATCCGGCTTGAAGAATACAACTATGACGCCGCTGCCGCGATCGGGATCGCGATGCTTTTGATCTCTTTCGCGATGCTGCTTGCAATCAACACCATCCAGATTTGGACCAGACGGAGGATCGGACTTGTCTAATATTGTTTTTCACCGACCGCACCACGAGAAAAGCCTTCCTTTGGGATCGAGCGTCGCTCTCATCCTGCTGGGCACACTCGCAACCCTGTCGATTATTGTGGCGGCCGTCATCGACGGTCAGCCACTCTGGCTAATGCTCACCCTTTGGCTACTTTTTGGGCCGATCATAACCCTTGCCATTGCGGGGATTGCAGTTCGCACAACATCCGTGCACGGCTCAAGAGCGGCTCAGATCATGGAGGCGCATGAGAGCGATGGCTGACATCACATTTGCACGGCGTACCCCTGTCACGACAGAACCGCGCCTGACCCGCCATATCCTAATCGGAACGGTCGTTGTGCTGATCACGATCCTGCTGTTCGCCCCGTTGATCGCAGTTTTTGCCGAGGCATTGCGGCAGGGCGCGGCGGCATCGGTCCAGTCGCTCGCCTCGCCCGATGCGCGCTCCGCTATCCAACTGACCTTGACCGTGGCAGCCATCGCCGTGCCACTAAACGCGGTCTTCGGCATCGCCGCCGCTTGGGCCATTACCAAGTTCGAGTTTCGCGGCAAGGCGTTTCTCATCACGCTGATCGACCTGCCGTTCTCAGTCTCTCCGGTAGTGGCGGGGCTGGCTTTGGTGCTGCTCTTCGGGGTGAACTCGTCCCTCGGGGCCTGGCTGGTGGCCAATGATCTCAAGATTGTCTTCGCTTTCCCCGGTATCGTGCTGGCCACCATGTTCGTGACGTTCCCCTTCGTCGCCCGCGAACTGATCCCGGTTATGATCGAGCAGGGCCGCGCCGAGGAAGAGGCGGCGCTGACGCTCGGTGCATCAGGGTGGCGGACATTCTTCACGGTCACCCTGCCCAACATCCGCTGGGCGCTGCTGTATGGCGTGCTGCTCTGTAATGCCCGCGCAATGGGTGAATTCGGAGCGGTCGCCGTCATCTCGGGCAAGATTCGGGGCGAGACCACGACCATGCCCATCATGATCGAGATGCTCTACAACGAATACCTGTCAGTCGCCGCTTTCTCGCTGGCTGCTGTTCTGGCGCTCCTCGCGCTCGTAACCCTGACCCTGAAATCCCTGCTCGAATGGCGCCATGCTGATGTGCTGGCTGCCACGCGACGTCACTGAACAAGGATAGACATATGAACATCGAAATCGAACGACTTGCCAAGGAATTCGGCAACGCCCGCGCATTGCATCCCGTGTCACTCTCCATCCCCTCCGGCGCGCTGATTGCGCTGCTCGGCCCCTCCGGCTCTGGCAAGACGACGCTCCTGCGCATTCTGGGTGGGTTGGAATTCCCGACCTCGGGCCGCGTGCTGTTTGACGGAGACGATGCAACCGGACTGTCGGTGCAAGAGCGCCGCGCAGGCTTCGTCTTCCAACACTACGCGCTCTTCAAGCATATGACTGTCTTCGAGAATGTGGCTTACGGGTTACGCGCCCGCAAACGCCATGAACGTCCGGCCGAGGTGGAGATCGGCCGCCGTGTGAACCAGCTTCTCGACCTGATCCAGCTCCCCGACATCGGGCCACGCTACACCAGCCAATTGTCGGGTGGACAGCGACAACGTGTGGCACTGGCCCGTGCGCTGGCGATCGAGCCGCGGATGCTTTTGCTGGATGAGCCCTTCGGTGCGCTGGATGCGAAGGTTCGCAAGGAACTCCGCCAGGGGCTGCGCGAGATCCACGACCGGACTGGCCTCACCACCGTCTTCGTGACCCACGATCAAGAAGAAGCGATGGAGCTGGCTGATCTGGTAGTTGTCATGTCGATGGGTCGCATCGAACAGGTGGGCAAACCTGCCGATATCCGCGCAGAGCCTGCCAGCGACTTCGTGCGTGATTTCACCGCGGCCTGAGAGACGCAGTGTCGGGGCCTGACGCTTTGACACATCAGGTCCCAACGCTGAGCAACGTTGCGCAATGCATGAATAGCGCCACGGACGGACAGCACAGAAGCAACTGGAAGTCAGGTCTGGGCCGAAAAGCAACCGAGAGCCGATATCTCGGCGCCGCAGCCCAGATCATCCCGAAGATACTGGACCTTCAAGAAACCGCTCCAGATCAAGCGCCAACAGCGCGACGAGATCATGAGCCGTGCTCCACCGACCATCCTGCGCCATCTGGTGCCCGTCGTCAATCTCATCCGCTTTGCTCAGGGCGAAGGAGCGAAGCGGGTCTGTTCCCGAAAACGATGGATTTCGTGCCCTCATGCAAACAGTCCGATGACATCAAAAATGCCGTATTCACCGCCGGTGGATTTCCGATGGCACTAATCATGGCAGGTTTGGCCAGTATCCCGCCCGCCAGCCGCGCTGATCAGGTCGATCCGATCACCACCCTTGGGATAAACTAAAGCGGCAGCCGTAATCAACGCGCGACCCCGGAACCAAGCCGTGCGGGCAGCACTTGAAAGCGCGGGCAGTGAGACAAACTTCCACGCTAAAAGTCGGTCCTTTGCGTAACTTCTTTTGGACAATCGCCCCCGGTTGTGTAACGTGAAAAGCTAGGGAGACGGCGCGTCAGGTTGACTATGAACAGCAACTCTGACTGCATACGGCGGGAGGTCGTGCGCAAGTTGCCTTCAAAGAATAATAGGGAGAATACCAATGAAAAACCTGAAATCTGCACTCTACGGCGCAACCGCACTGGCCTTCACAGCCTCAGGCGCTTTCGCTCAGGAAGTGACGCTGAACCTGCACCAGTTCCTGCCCGCGCAAGCCAACGTGCCGAAGCTGATCCTCGACGTCTGGGCCGACAAGGTCGAGGCTGCTTCGGACGGCCGCATCAAAATCGAGCGCTTCGCCTCGATGGCTCTTGGCGGCACACCGCCCGAGCTGATGGATCAAGCGGTGGACGGCGTGGCCGATATTGTCTGGACCGTGGTGGGCTATACCCCCGGCCGCTTTCCCTCGACCGAAGTGTTCGAGCTGCCGTTCATGGTGACGGATGCGCGCGCCGCCTCCTGCGCCTATTGGACGATGTACGAAAAAGACATGCAGGAAGAGTTCAAGGACGTGCATATTCTCGGCACATGGGTCCACGGACCGGGTATGTTCCACACTTCCGACCCTGTCGAAGTGCCTTCCGATCTTGAAGGCATGAAAATCCGCGGTGGATCGCGCCTGGTGAACCAGCTGCTGGAACTGACCGGTGCCACGCCCGTGGGCATGCCGGTGCCCGCCATTGCCGAAGGGCTTTCCAAAGGCGTGATCGACGGCACCACCATCCCATGGGAAGTGACGCCCGCGATCAAAGTGCCGGAGCTTGTCACCAACCACACCGAGTTTGAAGGCCCCGGCCTCTATACCCTCGGCTTCGTGCTGGCGATGAACAACGATTCCTACAACAATCTGCCCGACGATCTGAAGGCCGTGATGGACGCCAACTCAGGCATGGAGTTCTCCGTATTTGCGGGCGGCACACAGGCCGATGCGGACGGCCCGGCGCGAGAAGTCGCGGTCGATCTTGGCAACAATATCATCACCGTGGACGCGGCCACCGCGCAATCCGACTGGCTGCCGGTGATCGAGCCGATCGTTGCGGATTGGGTCGCTGAGATGGACGGCAAGGGCGTCGACGGCCAAGCACTCGTGGACGAGGCCCGCGCGTTGATGGACGGGGAATGCAAAGGGGCGACATCCAGCTTCTGAGCGGATGGCTTACCCATAAAATCAGGCCGCTCCGGATCCGGGGCGGCCTTTACCGTCTAAAAACTCCGAGACCGTAAGAGGCTACATGTATTCCATCATCTACAAATTATCGCGTTTGATGGCCTACCTTGGTGGCATCATGCTCGCGGCCCTTATCCTGATGACCTGTATCTCGATCGTCGGGCGCAGCCTGAACGGCGTGCTCCATGCCAATATGATCACAGCCATGGCGCCGGGTCTTGCGCGCTGGCTGCTCGACGCGGGCGTCGGGCCCGTGAACGGTGATTTTGAGCTGGTCGAGGCCGGTGTAGCCTTTTCGATCTTCGCGTTCCTGCCGCTTTGCCAGATTACGGGCGGCCATGCGTCGGTGGATATTTTCACCGCTGGCCTGTCGCCTCGCACCAACCGTATCCTGCAAATGCTGATCGATATTCTTTTCGCTGTCGTGCTGGTCCTCATCGCCGTCCAGCTCTTTTCGGGGATGCAGAGCAAGTTGCGCTCGGGTCAAACCTCGCTCCTGCTACAGTTTCCGGTCTGGTGGGGCTATGCGATGTGCATGACGGGCGCTGCCGTCGCCGCTTTCGTGAGCGTATATATCGCGGTCCTCAGGGTGGCAGAAGCAGCGACAGGCGAGAGCTTCCTGCCCCACATGGACGGAGCGGACCATTGAGCAATGTGATGATCGGCGCGCTGTCATTCCCTTTTTTGCTGTGTCTGATATTCGCCCGCGTACCAATTGGTCTGGCCATGTTCACCGTGGGCTTCGGGGGCCTGTGGATGGTCAATGGGGATGCCCTCATCGCTGTCGCGCGCCTCAAATCCGAGACATACACCACCTTTTCAAGCTATTCTCTCTCGATCATTCCGATGTTTTTGCTGATGGGCCATTTCGCGACGCTGGGCGGGATGAGCCAGGCCCTTTTCAAAGCCGCGGAAAGCTGGCTGGGCCACCGCAAGGGCGGTGTTGCCATGGCCGCTATCGGGGCCTGTGCGGGCTTCGGTGCGATCTGCGGATCATCTCTCGCGACCGCCGCCACCATGAGCCGAGTGGCCCTGCCCGAGCTCAAGCGCTATGGATATTCGGGCGGCTTCTCCTCGGCCACACTGGCAGCAGGCGGCACACTAGGTATCCTGATCCCGCCTTCCGTGGTGCTGGTGATCTACGCGATTCTGACCGAGCAGAACATCGCAAAGCTATTCCTCGCGGCCTTCGTGCCAGGCATGATTGCAGCGTTGGGCTATGTGATCGTAATCTCGATCTACGTGCGCATCTATCCCGGCAGCGCCGGCACCCGCGCTCGCATGCCTTATGCAGAGCGGTTGCGCGCATTCATTGATGTCTGGCCCGTTCTGCTGGTGTTCAGCACGGTCGTTGGCGGGATCTATCTGGGCTGGTTCACCCCCACGGAAGGGGCCGCCGTTGGCGCACTCGGCACTGGCATCATTGCCTGGTTCAGCGGCGGACTCACCCGGCACACCTTGGGCGAAAGCTTCTACGTGACTGCCCGCTCCACCGCGATGATCTTTTTCATCGTGCTGGGCGCCGCGTTTTACAACGGTTTTCTGGCACTCACACAGGTGCCGCAGGAGATCGCTGCATGGGTGGTCGAGCAAGGCGTGAGCCCCTGGATGGTACTGATATTCATCCTCGTCCTCTATCTGCTGTTGGGCTGTGTCATGGACAGCCTTTCGATGATCCTGCTCACGATCCCGATCTTCTGGCCCATCATGCTGGAGCTCGATTTCGGCTTCGTCACGATGATCGATCTGCACGCATCCAAGCTCGATACCGCTTTTCGGGAAGGCATGGCTGTCTGGGACGGGCTGCGGGAGGGGAAGATCGCAGATTTGTCGCCGGAGCGGTTCGCGCGGCTGCTGGCTGACGCAAACGACCACATGGGCACACTCGGCCTCGACTCCGTCGCCCAAGCCGGTCCGCTCACGCAAAACCAGATCATGGCCATCGTTAACGAGACGACGCCGGAAATAGTTCAGCAGGCGCGCGATGTGGTTGCCGCCGGAGGGGAGCTCAGCCGCGACATGCTGCGTGATCTCAATATCCGCGGGGCCAACGAGGGCGCACTCAACCGTATCAACATCGAGCAGACGGCGATCTGGTTCGGTATCCTCGTGCTCATCGTCGTCGAGGTGGGGCTGATCACGCCACCGGTCGGCATGAACCTGTTCATCATCAACGCGATGGACCGCAGCACGCCGATGATCGAGACATATAAGGCAGTCATTTTCTTCGTCGCGTCCGATCTGCTTCGCGTTGTACTGCTCGTACTTTTCCCCGCGATCACCCTATTCCTGATCCCGTGGTACTAACTACGAAGGTACTGATGACACGATCAAACCCGAGGTTCGGTGCAATGGGGCATTTGGTGGTTACTTACGCGTTGAAAGATGCGCCTTGTGCAAGACGCCATCCGGAACAAGGTATCAGCGCCTCGAAACTTCAACGCTGTGGGCTGCTTTACTCATCAATGCTCTCTTCTGAGAGATGAGTGCCCACACTACAAATGCTCTGAAATCCGCGTCGTAGAGTGCCGCATCCTGATCGCTAATTTTCTGTTAAAAGCACGCATCCAGATTCGAGATTATCCTGCGTGACGCTAGGTCCGATTGCCCGAAGCTCCAGTCGGCCATGGCCGGTCTGGTGGGCGCCGGATTATCTGACCCGGGTGGATCGCGGACCAGCGAAAACGCAGCGTGACAAACCCGTTGTGGAGAGATCGAGCGTGATATGATTAGGCAGCTTTATGAAGGAGCTGGCAGCACGGCTTTAGTTGTTGAGTTCAGACGCCCAGGGCGGATTTGCTCCGGCTCGAGAGACCGTTATCGCAGCAACCTGCGCGCCGCGGTGAAGAGCAGGCGCAAAATCTGCGACGGTCATCGCGCCAAGTGCGGCTGACGTGAGATGCCCGTTTTGCGACAGATAGGCCAAAACACCCGCATTGAACGAATCGCCTGCACCGACCGTATCGATAACGGTCGCGCGTACCGCAGGCACATGAGCGGAACCGTCGGCACCGTGAATCCAAGCCCCATCGCCACCGCAGGTAACGATGACAAACTGCGCGCCCTTGCCCAACACAAGCCCTGCTTGCTCCGCCATCTCGCCCGCACCACCCGAGAGCCAGGACAGATCCTCATCCGAGACCTTCACGATATCGCTCTGGCCGATCATCCTGTCCAGCCGCCCGCGGTAGGCTCCTTCATCCGCAATGAAACCCGGCCTGATATTGGGATCAATCATCACTACGCGGCCCTTCCCGGCGCGCTCCAGCAAAGCGGCAAATGCATCGGCCGCGGGCGCAGCAACGAGGCTGATACCGCCGAAATAGAGCGCCTCGATGGACGCCGGTATCGTCGGCAGATCCTCGGCCCTGAGCATTCGGCCCGCAGAATTTTCATCGTAAAAAGAGTATGTGGCGCTCCCGTCTTTCAGGTGCACGACCGCGAGCGTGCTCAGGCGATCCGACCGCACCAGCAAATCGACGGAGACATTATTATCCTTCAAGGTCTGCAGCAAAAGCGTGCCGAAGGCATCGCGCGAGACCCCGCTGAGCATCGCCGTTTGGACCCCGAGCCGCCCAAGCGCAACGGCGGTGTTGAATACTGCTCCCCCCGTGAAGGGCAGATATGCATTCTGTCCCTGCGCTGTCTGCGCCGGGATCAGATCAATCAATGCTTCACCACAACACAATATCATCCGGAAACCCTTAACGAGCGTCCCCAAGCACTATGCGGGGATCCGAATTTCTTCAAGAGTGGAGGAAAAATGATCACGCAGTTCCGTTGAGATGCCGTTGCACGTAGGGCAGGATCTCCATCGGCAATTGCGCCTCTTTACCCGTCCAACTCGCTACCGCCTGCCTAGCGAAAGCGAGGCCAAGACCGGACCCCTCCACACTTGTCGGCCGCGCGAAAGGCTCGAGTAACCGCTCTTGGTATTTTGTCGCAATTCCCGGCCCATCATCCTCGACCCCGATCACCCCACTGCACCTTCCTCCTTACCTCGTATCTTAATCCTGCCCGTGAGGCGGCCATGATCAGAATGGGCATCACCATGTCGAACCACGTCGGCTGCTCCAGGACCGCCGGCATATCCAGCACGGTCTCGAAAACGACACTCTGATCAGGGGCGCCCGCTTCGGAACATCCTGCATCAGACTTTTCGAGCTGAAAAATTATGCCCGTTTGCGATCCGAACCCAATTTCGCAATGTCTAGTAAATCAGCCATAACCATACTCATTCGACCGGCCAGATCGCCGAGCTGTGAGAAATGCACCGCCACATCGGCTGGAAGGCTCATTTGCGCGTCGGCAATGTCTTCTGCGAAGGACTCGACCAGAGCGCGCGGCTGCAGCAAACGGGCCGTGAGATCATGGGCCGCCATTTAGAAAACCGCGAGCGACGGCCAGTTTCGCTCCCCAGTCCGCGCCAGGCTACTTCAGGCTGTGCAGCGCTGACGCATCTACTCAGATCTCCGAAAAACCGCACGATCCAAGAAGCTACATGCTCTGATCAAAGCTGGAGCTTTGGACCCCTTCTAAGTATCAAGCCGCAATTTGAGCCTGGTTTATCTGTTTGTGGCGGCACGCGATGACCTAGAAGACTTCACGAACGATGTATCGTTTCAGGCATCGAATAGCTTCTAGTTTTAAATGAACTTGAGCTCTGCGCCGGGCAACGTATTCTTTTGTCTTTTGGTCCAGACGCAATCGCCTCGAGTGCCCCCACTGAAGTGGTCCACTAAATGCGATCGTATTATCCCGTTTCAGGAGGACCAAGAGATGGCTGCAAAGCGAGACAGACCGGAAGAGATAGTGCTGAAGCTTCGGCAGGTTGAAGTGCTGCAAGGACAAGGTATCGTGATCGCAGAGGCGGTTCGCCAGATCGGCATGCCTGAGCAGAGCTATTACCGCTGGCGCAAGCAGTATGCTGGCATGAGCCGGGATCAGCTCAAACGACTGAAGGAGCTGGAGACAAAGAATACCCAGCTGACGCGCGTCGTGTCTGATCTGATGCTGGACAAGATGATCCTGACCGAGACCGCCCGGGGAACCGAAGGTCCGCGCAGCGAAACTTCTAAGCCCTTCCTGCCGCCGTCGATGTATCTACCATGTTTGGCACATTCTCAGTGCATCAGAACGCCGGGTTTGCTGGACATTGGGGCGGCATCGCTCGACGCAGCGCAAGGTGCCTATCGGCCTGCCGCACGAACAACAGCTGACCGAGGACACCATCGCACTGACAGAAGGGTTCGGACGCGATGCACTGCCCGGCAGGCGATTGCGCAGCAATCTGCCGAAGGGGGTATCGCATAATCACCGGAACGCTGAACAACAGCGGCTGGCATGTGAACCACAAAAGGGTCGGCTCTGGCTGAACCCTTCTCGGGACATTGCTCCGCAATGCCCTGCCGGGCAATGGATGGGTCGTGCGTCCGGCTGCGGCCGGAGCGCCCGAACCATGTCTGGTCCTATGCACTGCCTGACAGGTGATTGCGTAGCAATCTGCCAAGAAGGACTTCGCCCAGGATCGGACCCACGATGGCAGGATCTACCGCACGCTCAAAATCATAGATGAATCCACGAAGGAGGATCTTGTGATCGGTGTCAAACACAAGCTCAATTTCGTCGACGTCATCGACGCCTTGACCATTGCCCATCAGTGCATTGCGCAGCGATGTCACGAGAGGGCGACCTGTTCATCCTACGCGGCCCGCCCGAATTCATAAGGTCATACAATGGCGCGGAATTCGTCGCCAAGAAAGTGCGCGCTTGGATCGGCGCGGTGGTGCCGAGACAGCCTTCATCGCACCAGGACCGCCGCGGGAAAAAGGCTATTGCGAGAGCTTCAACGCAGGGTTCCGAGACGAACTTCTGAACGGTGAGGTCTTCTTCAGCCTGCGTGTGGCCCAGATCCTGATCGAGAGATGGCGTCGCCACTGCAACACCCCCTCTCGGGCATGCTGCGCATACCCTGCCGGGCAATGGTCAGACTGCAGAGCGCTCTGGGTTACCATCCACCAGCGCCCAAAAACATCGTCCCGATAGACCAAAGGCCGACCATGCACCAACATTTAAACTGGACCACTCGATGGGGGCAGACCATTCGGGGCGACATACGCGGTTCGCAGCCATCCGCCGCCCCAGACCGTCAATCTCGAGCTTATCAGCCAAGGCATCTTTGCGCACGAAGACCTGTGCGATGTTATTGCCAAAACGGTTGTAGGAGTCACGTCTGTCCATGTCATGGGTCAGTGTCGGCGTCCCGGCAGATGCCCCTTCGAATACATCCCTCATCAAGTCAAATCATCGGGCTCAAAGAGAACTGGCGAAGTGCAGAACTACCCCGTCCATCCCTTAGGCCTTGCAGCTCTCTCTATGGGGCTCATTTGAGGGTCGGTAGTTTCCGATCAAGATTGAGCGCACGCGCAATGGTCTTGCGCATGCGCGCATTTGGCATAACGTCTGCGCGCAACGGAGGACCGACATGACACATTGGCCAGATGCCATCACCGACCGCATCCGCGCGGAGACCCACTTTGGTGGGCGCGTACTGCACTGCTTCAAGAAACGGCCCGCGGATCTAAACGCGATGTTCGCGGCGGCACATTTGCAAGCCCCGAAGGCCGAAGCGCTTGTAAGCGGTGAGACGCGGCTCACCTACGACGCCTTGGAAAACCAAGTCGCACGACTGGCCTCCGGGCTGCGTGCGCTGGGCACCCAACAGGGTGACCGCGTGGCGATGCTACTCAGCAACAGGTCCGAGTTTCTGATCGTCCTGCTCGCCGTGCTGCGCCTCGGCGCAATAGCCGTGCCGATCAACATCCGCGAGAGCACGCCGGAGCTGGAGTACATCCTGACTCATTGCGGCGCACGCGTTTTGGTGCACGGGCCCGAGGTCGCGGACCGGCTACCCGACGCCCTGCCCAAGCTAGCCCATGTGATTGCCGTGGACACATCCGATTTTACAAAGCTTTGCTCAGGAGATCCCGTGCCCGTCGTGCCGGTGAAAGAGGAAGATACAGCCGTGATCCTCTACACCTCCGGCACCACGGGGCGGCCAAAGGGCGCGATGCTCACCCATCTCAACATCGTCCATTCCGCGATGCATTTCGAGATGTGCATGGATTTGGGTGCGGACGAGCGTTCGCTGCTGTCGGTGCCCGCGAGCCACGTCACCGGGCTTGTCGCGACCATCTTCACGATGGTGCGCAGCGCGGGCTGTACCGTAATGCTCGAGACTTTCCGCGCGGATGATTTCCTGAGCCTCGCAGCCACCGAGAAGGTCACGCAGACGCTCATGGTGCCTGCGATGTACAACCTGTTCCTGCTGCGCTGCGAAGTGGATGACTACGATCTGGGCGCGTGGCGGATCGGCGGTTACGGCGGCGCACCCATGCCCCAATCAACCATTGCCATGCTAAGCTCGAAACTGCCGCAGATGACCCTGATCAACGCCTATGGTGCAACGGAAGTGACATCACCCGCCACGATGACGCCGGGCAGCTTTGGCACTACGCGTTCGGACAGCATCGGTATCGCGGTTCCCTGCGGCGAGATCCGCATTGTTGATCCGGAGGGCAATGACGTGGCGGAGGGGGAGCACGGGGAGCTTTGGATCAAGGGTCCTATGGTCGTGCCCGGCTATTGGAACAATCCCGAAAAAACCGCCTCGGAGTTCACCGATGGCTATTGGAAAAGCGGCGATGTTGGGTCGCGCGATGCGGAAGGGTTCATCCGCCTACACGACCGTCGCAAGGACATGATCATTCGCGGCGGCTACAACATTTATTCGGCGGAGATAGAGAACACGCTGACGGCGCATCCCGGCGTGATCGAATGTGCGGCGATCGGACGGCCTGATCCGGTGCTGGGTGAAAAGCTACATGTGTTCGTGCACGCCAGCGATGCGAATCTCGACGCGTCTACCGTCAAGGACTACATCGGCGCACATCTGGCGGACTATAAGACGCCCGATTTCGTGACATTCATCGACGAGCCGCTGCCGCGCAACGCCAATGGCAAAGTCGTGAAAACCGTTCTGCGCGAGCGGGGCTAGCGCTCAGGCTTTCATACCGCGCACGATGGTTTGTGCCAGCGTCCGCGCGATCGCGTCCCGGTCCGCATCTGTCTGCTCTGGGCGGATGCGGTACCAGTCAACCAGCCCGTTGAGCGCGCCCATCATCACGCGCCCGGCAATTTCGACACTCGGCACATCGAGCGTGCCTTCAGCAACACCCGCCCGCAGCACCGCACGGTAGAGATCCTCATAATCGTTGCGCTGCGTTATAAGCTCCGTCAGCACCGCGCGCTCGGCCTCCGTGGTGGAGCCGCGCAGATAGATCTCGACACCGAGCCGGATAGAGCGCTGGTATGGCAAGGTGTCCATCATAACGCGCGCATGGGCCGCGGCCATCGCTTCCAACTTTTGGTCAAATGGCACGGACAGCGCCAAGACGGGCGCAGCCGCATCGAAGCAGAACTGCATCGCTTGGCGATGCACCGCGAAATACACCGCGTTCTTGGATCTGAAATGATGGTAGATGCGACCTTTCGTCGATCCGAGCACATCAGCGATATCATCGATCGTCGCCTTCTCAAGGCCTTTACGCATAAAACACTGTGCCGCCGCATCGATTATTTCCTGGCGGCTGTCAGATTTGCCCGTCGCGATATGATAGGTGCGCGCCTGCGTGATTTCGACCATTGTATATCTCTCTGCGCAGATGCGCAGCCTTAAGTTCATGTGTCCGCGCCCTCTGGCGCTGCGTCTGTACCATCGTTACTGTGTGAGGCCGGCGCAACCCCGTGTTTGCCGTGCCGTCATTTCGCCGTCTAGCAGGATAGCTATTGACACTTGCTCGCCGCTTCCCATGATTAACATACTACCGGGAATGTTGCTTCGTCACCATACTATCGTTGCAAGATATGCGCCCACCGCACAATTTGTCGGTGCGCAAGGTAAAGAAAACCACAACCGAGACGCGCGATGCGTGCTACTCGGACCATAAATGTTTGGGAGGACACTGAATGACCAATAAAAATACCCTAGCCTTGGCCGCGACACTTGCCGCCGCCACCATCGCTGGACAGGCCGCAGCGCAAGAGCGTCTGAATTTCGCTTACGGCTACCCCAATACCTCTGCCATCGGCAAAGCGGTGGATGATTACGCCGCAGCTGTCGCAGAGCGCTCTGACGGAGGCATCGAAGTCACAGGGTTCGCTATGTCGCTGCTGAGCCTGCCGGAGACGTCCCCCGGTGTGCGCGATGGCCTCGCCGATGTGGGCTTCGTGCTGCCGCCCTATTATCCTGCGGAATACTCGACCAACCTTTTCCTGCACGAGATGAACCTGCTGATCAATCTGGTGGAAAATCCCACCGGCAAGGAGCCACTCGCGTTCTCCGGTGCAATGCTGGAATACACGTTCAACAACTGCCCTGAGTGTCTGGCCGAGAATGCAGCGCAAAACCAGGTCTATACCGGCGGTGGCGTGACCCCGCTCTATAACCTGTTGTGCAAGGACGTGAAGGTGACATCCATCGCCGATCTTGCGGGTCTGCGTTTGCGCGCGGGTGGCGCGGGTTTCGTCCGCTTTGCCGAAGCGTTTGGTGCGCAGGGCGTACGCCTGCCCGTGTCGGAAGCCTATGAAGCGCTTGATCAAGGCATCATCGATTGCGCGATGCTCTCGGCGCCTGAGCTGACCAACTACAACCTGCATGAAGTCGTCACCGACATCACACTCGCCGTTCCCGGCGGCGCCTTTGCCGGCGTTTCTTCGGCCAACGTAAACGCCGACCGTTGGAAGGGCATGGACGATGCGGGCCGCGAAGCGCTGCTTTGGGGCGGCAGCCAGATGACCGCCAGCACCACATGGGGCTTCTACACCGATGACAGCGCCGCCATTCAGAACGCGCGCGATAAGGGCATCAACATCCATGAGGCCGATGCGGAACTTATCGCGGCGGTCAAGGAGTTCTCCCGCGCGGACCTGGAGACGGTCTCTGCGCTCTTCAAGGACACCTACGGCGTCGAGCGTTCCAACGAGATCGCAGCTGATTTCGTGCCGCTGCTGGACAAGTGGAACGGTCTGGTCGCTGACGTTGAGACCAAGGAAGCGCTCAACGAGCTGTTCTGGAACGAAGTGATCTCCAAGGTTGATCCTGCCACCTACGCTCAATAACCGAGCAACTGCATCGATCCCTCGGGGCGCTTCACAGATGGTGTGAAGCGCCCCGTTTTCCCTTGTTCCAAGAACGGATATCTCCATGTCATCTATCGCCAAGGGCATCTCCTGGCTCATCTCGGGTACGTCGACAATCGCGGGGATCATGGTCTTGCTACTGGTCGGCCATGTTACACTGGACGTCGCCATGCGCTTCGTCTTCGAGACACCGCTGAACGCCACGATCCTCTACGTCTCCGCTTTCTATATGGTCTCTATCGCTTTTCTCCCGCTTGCTGCGGTCGAGCAGCGCGATGGCCATATCGCGGTCGAGCTTCTCGCTGAAAAATTCCCCACCAAAGTCCAGACCTTCCTGTCGGGCCTTGCGATTCTGCTTACATTCATCGTTACGGCCACCGTCGCTATCCGCACCGGTGACGAGGCCTTGGCCAAGTATCTGGGCGGCTCGTTTTCCATCGAAGCGGGCGGCAAGATCATCACCTGGCCCACCTATCTGGCGCTCCCCATCGGGTTTGGGCTGATGTCCATCGTCGCGGGATGGAAGTTCATCTGCCTCGTGATGGGCCGCCCCCACGGCCTCGATGCGTTGCGCGTCGAAGATCCATACCTGTCGGGCGGAGACGCAAAATGACCGAACTTCAGATCGCAGGCATCTTCATCGCGATCCTGCTGTGCATGATCCTGATGCGCATCCCCATCGGCATCTCGCTCATCGCCGTCTCCTTCGTGGGCCTGTGGCAGATGTTCAATTGGAACATTGCCTGGGGCTCGCTGGGCATCGTCCCCTATGCCTTCGCGAATTCCTGGGTGCTGAGCTCGATCCCGGCATTCCTCTTCATGGGCTTCATCTGTTATCATACGCGGCTGACGCAGGGCCTGTTCAACGCCGCCCAGATCTGGCTCTCCAACTTGCCGGGCGGACTTGCGATCGCATCCGTTTTCGGATGCGCGGGCTTTGCCGCCGTCACCGGCTCGTCGGTGGCCTGCTCTGCTGCCATGGGCAAGATCGCGGTGCCTGAAATGGTGCGCAACAAGTATAGCGCGGAGCTTGCCACCGGCACGGTCGCGGCCGCAGGCACCATCGGCGCGCTTATTCCGCCCTCGATCCTGATGATCCTCTACGGGATCATCTCGCGCCAGTCCGTCAGCTCGCTTTTCCTCGGCGGTCTGGTGATTGGCATCATTACACTCTTCGCATATATCACCGTGATCGTGGTGCGGGTGAAACTCAACCCGAACCTCGCACCACCCGTCACCGTCACTGCCACGCGCAAGGAGAAGATCCGCGCACTCGGTCAGACCTGGCCGGTGCTGTTGATCGTGATCGGCGTGTTCGCGGGCCTCTTCGGCGGTGCCTTCACCCCGACGGAGGCGGGTGCGATCGGGGCGATGCTCTCGATGCTCGTGGCGCTGCTCTATGGCTCGCTCACCTTCCGGGCGCTGCGCATGGCGATTACCGAGACGCTGACGACCACGGCAGCGCTGCTGATCATCGCGGTCGGCGCCAGCCTGCTGACGCGCTTTCTCGCCCTCTCGGGCATCGGCGATGCGCTGTCGGATACGATCCTGGGCTTTGGTGTCTCGCCTCTGATGATCATGGTCGGCATCGTGGTGATCTATCTTGTACTTGGCATGATGCTGGAGCCCGTGGGCGCCATGCTCCTGACCCTGCCTATCGTGCTGCCCATTGTGGAGGAGACCGGCTATAGTCTGTTGTGGTTCGGTGTGCTGCTGGTCAAGCTACTGGAGATTGGGATGGTGACCCCGCCCATGGGTATGAACGTCTTTGTGATCAAAGGCGTCGTGGGTAATTTGGCCACGCTGTCGCAGGTGTTCCGGGGCGTTTTCTGGTTCGTCGTGATCGATCTGGTGATCGTCGCCACCATGATCGCATTCCCGAACCTCGTTCTCTTCCTGCCGAACATGGTCAACTAACCCCTCAGGAGCGCTGAAATTTCAGCGCTCCTGCGCTCGTGGGCTGACATTTGTCGGTTTTGGTCGTGAAACTGCCGATGTGATCCGCAATGGTGGCACCGGGGAGATCCGAATCCATGCGCTATTCCGGCTTTAGAGTCATAAAAGAAGCCCTGACCGGCCATAAAGGCTGGCAGCCAGCTTGGCGTGATCCCGAACCTCAGGCCAGCTACGATATCCTCATCATCGGCGGTGGCGGCCATGGGTTGGCAACGGCGCATTACCTGGCGAAGGTCTTTGGCGCAAAGCGCATCGCCGTGGTGGAAAAAGGTTGGATCGGCGGCGGCAACGTGGGCCGCAACACGACGATCATCCGCTCCAACTATCTGCTCGACGGCAACGAGCCATTCTACGAGTTTTCCCTCAAACTCTGGGAAGGGCTGGAGCAGGATCTGAACTACAACGCCATGGTCAGCCAGCGTGGCGTGATGAACCTGATCCACTCGGACGCGCAGCGCGATGCTGCCGTGCGTCGGGGAAACGCCATGCGCCTCAACGGGGTTGATGCCGAACTGCTCGATGCCGCACAGGTCCGGCGCGAAGCGCCGTTTCTGGATTTCGACAATGCCCGCTTCCCGATCAAGGGTGCGCTGGCCCAGCGGCGGGGCGGCACCGTGCGCCACGATGCCGTCGCTTGGGGCTACGCCCGCTCCGCCGACAGCCACGGCGTCGATATCCTCCAGAATTGTGAGGTCACGGGCTTTCGCATCGAGAACGGCAAGGTGCTCGGCGTCGAGACAACGCGTGGCTACATCGGTGCCACAAAAATCGGCTGCGCCGTCGCTGGTTCTTCTTCCCAAGTGATGGCGAAAGCGGGTTTACGCCTGCCGATCGAGAGCCACGTCCTTCAGGCCTTCGTCTCGGAAGGCCTCAAACCCGTGATCCCCGGCGTGATTACCTTCGGCGCAGGCCACTTCTACGTGAGCCAGTCCGACAAGGGCGGGCTGGTGTTCGGCGGCGACATCGACGGCTATAACTCGTACGCCCAGCGCGGAAACCTGCCCGTGGTCGAGGACGTCTGCGAGGGCGGCATGGCGCTCATGCCGATGATCGGCCGCGCGCGGTTGCTGCGCATGTGGGGGGGCATCATGGATATGTCGATGGACGGCTCGCCGATCATCGACCGGACCCCCATCGAAGGGCTCTATTTCAACGGAGGCTGGTGTTACGGCGGGTTCAAGGCAACCCCCGCCTCCGGCTATGCCTTTGCCCATCTGCTTGCCCGCGATACGCCCCACGAGACCGCGACCGCCTACCGCTTCAACCGCTTCGAGACCGGCCACATGATCGACGAGAAAGGCATGGGGAACCAACCCAACCTGCACTGATCTATTTTTCCTTTTAAAATCAAACTGCCCCAACCCCGAGCATACCCCGCATGATCATCCACCACCCCCTCCTTGGCCCCCGCGACAGCGCCGAGTTCACATATCTGGGCGATGCTTCCCTGCTCGCGCGCCCTGCGCCGGACGCCTCCGATGCGGACTGGCATGCGTACGCCTATCTGCGCGACAATCCTGCCGGAGAACTACGCGAGCTCTGGTGGCACGAAGGTGGCGACCGCTCGTGGCTGGTGGTGACCCGCAACACGCTGACGCATGAAATTACGGACGTCCGATTCGCCCGCGATGTGGCGCGGAACACGAGCGCATGACCCAGATCAACCGCGTCCCCGGCGGCCTTATCGACCGGACCCGTACCCTCAACTTCATGTTCGATGGCAAGCGGTATCAGGGTCACGCGGGCGATACCCTGGCCTCTGCCCTGCTGGCAAACGGCGTGCGCCTGATGGGGCGGTCGTTCAAATACCACCGCCCGCGCGGTCCGCTCACGGCGGGCTCGGAGGAGCCCAATGCGCTGGTTGAGCTACGCGGCGGCGCACGGCGCGAACCAAACACCCGCGCCACAACTGCGGAGCTCTACGAAGGACTGCTCGCGCATTCGCAAAACCGCTGGCCCTCCCTTAAATTCGACGCCATGGCCATCAACGACCGGTTTTCGAATTTCCTGACCGCCGGATTTTATTACAAGACGTTCATGTGGCCCGCACCGCTCTGGGAGAAGCTCTACGAGCCGCTGATCCGGCGCGTCGCAGGTCTGGGTTCACTCTCCGCGCGTCCCGACCCAGATGTCTATGACAAGGGCTTCCGTCACTGCGATCTGCTGGTGATCGGCGCGGGGCCCGCGGGTCTCATGGCGGCGCTGACCGCTGGGCGCGCGGGCACGCGGGTGATCCTTGCCGATGAGGATTTCGCCATGGGGGGGCGCCTCAATGCCGAAACGCTCGCGCTGGACGACGCCCCCGCCAATATCTGGCTTGCCGCCACTCTTGCCGAGTTGGCGAGCCTCCCAAGCGTTCGGCTGATGCCCCGCACCACCGTCATTGGCGCGTTCGATCACGGGGTTTACGGGGCGGTCGAGCGGATCAGCGACCATATGCATAGCCCAGACGCAGGCAAGCCGCGCCAGATCCTGTGGCGCATCTATGCGGGCCAAACCCTGCTCTGCGCTGGCGCAACCGAGCGGCCCATCGCGTTCGAGAACAACGACCGGCCCGGCATCATGCTTGCTTCCGCGCTGCGCACCTACGTCAACCGCTACGCCGCCACGCCCGCGCGCCGCATCGCGATTTTCACCAACAGTGCAGAGGGCCACCGGACCGCAACAGATCTCAGGGCGCGCGGCATCACGATCGCCGCCGTGATTGACACGCGCGAGGATGCACCGCTCAGCACTGACTATCAGGTGCTGCGCGGGGCACAGGTGGTCGACACCAAGGGGCGGCTCGGCCTCAGCTTCATCGACGTCAGGCTGCACGATGGCACGATCCGCACCGTGGAATGCAGCGCACTGGGCGTGGCGGGCGGATGGAACCCCAACGTGCATCTGACCTGCCACCAGCGGGGCCGTCCGGTGTGGGACGACACGCTCGCCGCCTTCGTCCCCGGCACCTCCCTGCCCCACGGCATGCGGGTTGCCGGCGCCGCGAACGGTGCCTTCTCGACCCATGCCGCACTCATGACAGGGGCGCAATCCGCCGCGAAGCTTCTGGGCATCAAACCGGCGGATTGCCCAGAGGCGGAGGACGCACCCATCGTGCAAACTCCCTTCTGGGTCGTGGAGGGCGCGCAGCGCGCGTGGCTCGACCAGCAAAACGACGTGACCGTAAAGGACATCCAGCTAAGCCACCAAGAGGGATTTCGCGCGGTCGAGCACCTCAAACGGTACACCACGCTGGGCATGGCCACGGATCAGGGCAAAACCTCAAATATCCTCGGCCTCGCCGTGATGGCGGAGCTTACGGGCAAGACAATCCCGGAGGTGGGCACAACGATGTTCCGCCCGCCCTACACCCCCACGGCAATCGGTGTCTTCGGGGGCCGGATGCGCGGGCGGGAATTTCACCCCACGCGCCTCACCCCCTCGCACCACTGGGCCAAGGAGCGCGGCGCGGTCTTTGTCGAGGTGGGCAACTGGCTGCGTGCGCAGTGGTTTCCGCTGGCGGGCGAGACGCACTGGCGGACGAGCGTCGACCGCGAGGTGCGCGCCACCCGCGCCTCCGTCGGCGTCTGCGATTGCACAACACTGGGCAAGATCGACGTGCAGGGCACGGACGCCGCCGATTTCCTGAATAAAATTTACTGCAACGGGTTTGCAAAGCTCGCCGTGGGCAGCGTACGCTACGGCCTGATGCTGCGCGAGGACGGGATCGCGATGGACGATGGCACCGCCGCGCGGATGGCGGAGGATCATTTCCTCGTCACCACCACCACCGCCAATGCCGCGCGCGTCTACCAGCATATGGAGTTCGTGCGCCAATGCCTGATGCCCAACGCCGATGTGCAGTTGATCTCGACCACCGAGGCTTGGGCGCAATATGCAGTCGCAGGCCCTAATTCCCGAAAATTGCTGCAAAAGCTGGTCGATCCCGCTTTCGACATCACCAATAATGCCTTCCCCTTCATGGCCTGCGCCAACGTCACGATCTGCGGTGGGCTGCGCGCGCGCCTATTCCGGATCTCGTTTTCAGGCGAGCTTGCCTTCGAGATCGCCGTGCCGTCACGCTACGGCGATGCGCTGATGCGGCGCCTGATGGATGCAGGCAAAGAGTTTGATGTGACACCCTACGGTACGGAGGCCCTCGGCGTGATGCGCATCGAGAAGGGCCATGCGGCGGGCAACGAGCTTAACGGCACCACCACGGCGCTTAATCTGGGCATGGCGCGCATGGTGAGTACGACCAAGGACAGCATCGGCAGCCGCCTGTCGCAGCGCCCCGGATTGAACGAGGCGGGTGCCCTCATTCAGGTCGGCCTGCGCCCGTTGAATGCGGCTGACAAGCTGACCGCCGGCGGCCACCTCATGGGTGCGAGCGGACCGGTCGATGCTGCGCATGATCAAGGCTATGTCACGTCCGCCTGCTACTCTCCCGCGCTTGAAAGCATGATCGCGCTGGGGTTTTTGAAAGATGGTGGGAGCCGTATGGGCGAACGGCTGCGCCTTGTCTCGCCCCTGACCAATCTCACCGTCGAAGTCGAGGTGTGTTCCCCCCATTTTGTCGATCCCGAAGGAGTGCGCCTGCGTGCATGATCTGGCCCCCCTCACTGCCCTTGGCGGCACCAAGCCGCGCGCGGATGCCCACGGCGGCGTGACACTGACCGAAAACCCGTGCCTCGCACTGGCGTCGGTCGCGGCACGGCGCGGGCACGAGCCGGCCTGCCGTACGCATATGGATGACCTGCTGGAAGGCCCAGCGCCTGGCCCCGGAACATTCCGTCTGCACGATCCGGAGGAGGCCTTCTGGATGGGCCCCGATCAGTGGATGGTCGCCGCTCCCTATGCCAGCCATGAGGATCTCGCCGACCGGCTCAAGGCACGCTTTGGCGCCACCGCCTCGATTACGGAGCAATCGGATGCCTGGGTCTGCTTCGATCTGCACGGGGAGGGTTTGGAAGCCGTGATGGAGCTATGCTGCAATATCGACATCGCAGCCATGAAACCCGGCGATGCCACGCGCACGGCGATCCATCACCTGGGCAGTTTCGTGCTGCGGCGCGATCCGGCCAGCCATCTGCGCATTCTCGGGCCGCGCGCCTCCGCGCAGAGCCTCCACCACGCGCTGCTCACCGCCATGCAGGCCGCCCTCTAGACCTGCGCGGGCGCGGCAAAACGGGGCAAACCCAGCCCACCGATCCGGTCGCGCGCGACCCGCATCCCGATCCAGAGCGACAGGAGTAGCCCCGAGCCCACACCTGCTGCGATTCCAAGGCGAACCCCCGTCAGCCCCCCGTCGATCACATAGGCGAAAAGCCAGATGAAAAAAGCGATCCCGATCCACTGCCGGTAGATCCCGATCCACATCGTCCAGGCCGCTTTCTTGAGCGCCTGCAACAGCGAGTTGATCGAAAAAAGCACAACGTAGATCGGCAAAATCGCCGCCTCCACCTTCAGTAACAGGGCCGAGATGCGAATAACCTCAGGATCTTCGGAAAAGACGCCCGCCGCGAGGCCGCCGCCGAACCACAAAAACGGAAACGCGAGTGTGGTGCCGATCACGCCGAGCAGCCAGCAGCGGTGGAACGCTTCACGGACCCGCGCGTGATTGCCCGCGCCGAAGTTCTGCGCCGCGATAGGCACCAGCGAGATGGTGATGCCCAGGGCGGGCAGCAAGAACAGCTGCTCGATCCGCATGGTTATCCCGTATGAGGCCAGCGCCGCCTCGCCATAGTCCTTGAGCGCGTATTGCACGATGAACCCGCTGGAGAAGGTCACCAGCAACGCGAATCCCGCAGGAAAGGCCTGTGCGATGATCTCGTAATATTTCGCGGACACGGGGATGAATTCGGCCCAGCGCAGGTTCTGCATCATTGCGCGTCCAAAGACCCGCCATAGGATAAACGCGGCGACGCCTGTCTGGCTCATCACCGTGGCCAAAGCAATGCCGTTGAAGCCCATGCCCCCCACCACACCCGGAATGCCGAACATAAGCAGCGGATTGAGGCCGACATTCACAAAAAACGCCGCGACCAGCGCACGCTGCATCGTCCGCGTATCGCCGCGCGCTTGCAGGATGCCATTGGCGGCAGGGCCGATGATGAAGCCCGGCAGCGCGAAAATGAGCCAGTAGAAGTAGCCCAGCCCGGCATCGCGGTAGGCCCCGGGTTCGGAGACCACGGCGATCAGCGTGGGACCGGCAAAAGCTGCAACCGCGATCATCAAAGCCGCCGCCATCACCGCAAGGCCGATACCCTGCGCCGCCAGATGCCGCGATTCCACTTCGTCCTTGCGGCCTTTGGCATTACCGACGAGCGCGCTCATCGCGGAGCTGAGGCCAAAGCCAATGGCCACGAGAATGAAAAACGCTTGAAACCCGACCGACAGCCCCGCCTGCGCCTGCGTGCCGAAATAGCCCGCATAAAACGTATCGACGACGTTGTAGAGCGTGCTGAACAGCATGCCGATCGCAGCCGGAATGGCAAGGCGGCGGAAATGACCGCCGAGCGGGCCGGTGGTGAGGTCTTGGTCAATCATGGGAGGGCTTTGCTGCTGAATGAAAAAGGGCGCCGCGTGGCGCCCTTCGCAGTGTCAAACGGTGCGACTCACAGGCCCCATTTCAGGGCGACCTGATCAAAGAACCCTTGGGTCTTTTTCAGTTCGATCCAGCTGTTGACGTAGTTGATCCAGACCTGATCTGTCTGCGGCAGCAACATGGCGATCGGCGTGGGTTCGCGCGCCTCCGACACCTCAATCTGACGGACATTGGGGAATTTTTGCAGCAGCTCAGAGCCTTCTATATTCGAGGTCACGAAAACATCGGCACGTCCCGACAGCACTTCCTGAAAGCCGCGCGCGGGAGCCTCGACCACGATAATTTCCGCATCGGGAAACCATTCCTTGACCATTTTCTCGAACGAAGTGCCCAGCGTTGTTGCAACCTTAACACCGGGCTGGTTGATGCTCTCCCAGCCGTCAAAATTGACCAATTTGTCATCGGTCGTGAAGGGGAACATCTCGACCGCTGTATAGCTGTGCGAAAAGCCTGCGGCCTTCATGCGCGCGGGGCTTATGGAGGCGGAGCCGGTCATGTGGTAGTTGCCCGCAACCACGCCGTTCACGAGCGTTTTCCAGTCGGTCGGCACCATCTCGAGCGTGACGCCCAGATCGGCGGCAAGTTCGGTCATGATGTCGATATCGTAGCCGACATAGCTGTTGGTTGCGGGATCGCGCACCGACATCGGGTTCCAATCGCCCGTTGTGCCGACCTTAAGCACGCCTTGGCTCAGGATTTCGTTGAGCGCGGATTGCGCCACAACAGGTGCAGCCATCACACTGGCAGCGAAACCGACCGCGAGGCCGATGGTTTTCAGAATTTTCATGTGTGTTCCCCTGTGGGTTGGACTAAGTGTTCTCGAACGCGACCCTTTACCTTGCCTCGGAACCTAATGCGGGTTGCGGGTCTTGCAACAGTCGTGCGCACTATACACTCCGGCAAGGCGAGGTCCATGATCGATCAAAGCGAGACAAACCGCACAAATGCGATAGAGATCAAGGGCCTCAATAAGTGGTACGACACGTACCACGCCCTGAAAGATGTCGATCTGACCGTGGCTCACGGAGAGCGGATCGTGGTTTGCGGGCCGTCCGGGTCGGGTAAATCCACGCTGATCCGCTGCGTCAATTCGCTGGAGGCGCATGATAGCGGACAGATCACCGTGGACGGGACACGCATGTGCGATGCCTCGAGCATCGAGGCGATCCGCGGGCGGGTCGGCATGGTGTTCCAGCAGTTCAACCTGTTTCCGCATCTCACAATCCTGCAAAACCTCACGCTCGGCCCGATGAAGGCACGCGGTTTGTCGCGCAAGGACGCCGAAGAACGCGCGATGAAATATCTCGAGCGTGTGCAGATCCCCGAGCAAGCAAACAAAAAGGTCAGCGCCTTATCCGGAGGCCAGCAACAGCGCGTCGCCATCGCGCGGTCCCTTTGCATGGAGCCCAAGATCATGCTCTTCGACGAGCCGACATCGGCACTCGATCCCGAGATGATCTCGGAAGTGCTCGACGTGATCGTCGATCTGGCGGAAAGCGGCATGACGATGATCGTGGTGACCCACGAGATGGGCTTTGCCCGCCGCGCAGCTGATCGGATGGTGTTCATGGACCACGGCGCCATCGTGGAGACCGGCACGCCTGAGGAGTTCTTCGACGCCCCAAAGACCGAGCGTTGTCGCACTTTCCTCAACCAGATCCTGAAGCATTGAGCGCGCCCATGAAAAATATCCTCGCTCTTCTAAGCCTCACCGCCCTCGCAGGCTGCGGCAGTGCAGGAAACTGGGGCTGGTACGTGATCGACCCCCGCACGCACAGCGGCTGGAACAACATCACCTTCCTGCTCGACGGCTTTGGCGCCACGATCCAGCTGTCGGTGATCGCCGCCGTGATGTCGATGATCGTGGGCCTCATGGTCGCGCTGCCCGGCATGTCCACAAACCGCTGGATCAGACTACCAAGCCGGATCTACGTCGAATTCGTGCGCGCGATCCCGCTGCTACCGATGCTGTTCTGGGTCTTCTACGGATTGCCGGTAGTTCTGAAATCCATGGGCATCACCGTGCGCATCGATGCGTTCTGGGGTGCGGTAATCACGCTGGCGATCTCGGATTCCGCCTTCACCGCCGAGATTTACCGCTCCGGCATCCAGAGCATTGCGCGTGGACAGACAGAAGCGGCCAAGACCATCGGCCTCACCTACACCCAGACCATGCGCTACGTGGTGCTGCCACAGGCGATCCGGCGTATCCTGCCGCCGCTGGCCAACCAGTTCATCTATATCGTAAAGATGAGCGCCTTCGCCTCGGTGATCGGGATGCAGGAGCTGACGCGCCGCGCAAACGAGCTGGTCGTGACGGAATACCGACCCCTGGAGATCTATACCCTGCTCATCCTCGAATATCTCGTGCTGGTGCTCATCATCAGCTTTTTCGTGCGCTGGCTGGAGCGAAAGATGGGCGCAGATGAAAGCAGATAAGGAGAACGCTATGAGCTGGACCTCATTCCTCGATGACACGGTGAAGCGCATGGGCGCGTTGCAAAAACAGGCCCCCGACATGTTTGTGGGCTTCAATGCCATGGGCAAGGCCGCCAAAAAAAGCGGTGCGCTGGACGAGAAAACCAAAGAGCTCATCGCGCTCGGCATCGCGATCTCGACACGCTGCGACAGCTGCATCGGCTTTCACGTCAAATCGCTGGTGCGTCTCGGGACGACGCGCGAGGAGCTGTGCGAAGCGCTCGAAATGATCGGCTACATGGGCGGTGGTCCGTCCATCGCCTTCGGTGCGAAAGCGCTCGAGGCCTACGATGAATTCACAGCCATCGGGCCAGGCGCTTAGCCCGCTCTGCCGCCGGTCACACGGTCGATCAGCGCCCGCGCGTCCGGCACCAGCGCCTCTAGCTGCGGCAGATCGTTGACGCACAGGAACCGCACACCCGCCATCGCCTCCGCAAGCAGCAGCCCGCGTGTCAGTGCGGGCGCATTTCCGGCCCCCTGCCCGCTTTTTATGTGCAGATGCTCTGTCTGCTGCCGGAGCATGGCAAGGCCCGCCCCGATGCAATGATGATTGTGGAGGCCCTGCGGCAGAAACTGGCTCAAATCGCGAAACCGATGGCTGATGTTGGCCTCGAAAGCGGCGCGATGGGTATCGAACAGCGTTTGCATCACGCTGCGACGCATCGGGTGGACCACATGCGCAGCTGCAAACACCCGGCCCGGCGCCACATCGGCGAGCCTCGCAGCATTGATCTGCATGAAATGGTTGAAAAGTGCGGGATCGTCGCGCGCGGCGCTATCATCTGCGAGTGCTGCGTAATCGCGCCACGCCCCGCGCAGCACCGGGCTTTCCCCCTCGAACATATCCTGCGGCGCCAGCGGCGCGGTCAGAAACACATCATCGTTGAAATACAAAAACCGCTCACTCAGCCCCTCGATCCGCCACATCATGCTTTCGATGGCGAGCGAATTGAACGTCGGCAGCACTGCCGCGTACTCCCCAAACACTTCCGAGTGCCGCGCTATGCGCACCTTTGCGCGCAGAGCCTCGGGCAGGCACTCAAGATCCGGCCCGGCACCTTCGACCAAAAGCCAGATATAGCGCACCCAGGGGGCATGATGATGGATAGAGCGCAGGCAGAAATAGATCTCGTCGCTCTGCTCCCAGCGATGTGGATTGCGCGCATTTTCCCCCAGTGGCCCACCCGACTGCGCCATGAAACGCGCCCGCGTGGCCCGGTGATCCGGCGCATTGCCATCCACCCACGTGATGATCGCATCAATCGGGTCGGCAGCATCGAATTCGGTCAGGAGGGCTTTCACAACGCAGGATACACTTCGGTTGTTGGCATTGTTTGGGGATATAGACCATGGCGCGCAAAAGGGGAGCCGAAAAAGCGCGCCGCCGCCGCTTGACGCGACAGGCGGCGCGCCAGAGACTGTGGCCACACCATCAAGAGAGCACCCATGCAGCCTACACTCGACTCCGACATCCTGCGCCGCTGGATCGGCACCCGCGAAGTGCTCGACGACATGCTGCACCTTGGTCCCGCCACCCTGATGGAGATGACGCTTGACCGCGCGCCCGTGCTGGCCGAGGGCGATCCTTTGCCGCCGCTGTGGCACTGGCTCTATTTTCTACGTTCCGCGCCGCTGTCCGCACTTGGCCGCGACGGGCATCCGGCGCGGGGTGAGTTTCTGCCCCCGGTGGCATTACCGCGGCGGATGTGGGCCGGGGGCCGCTTCGGCTTCAGCGCTGCGCTACGCATCGGGGCGCAGGCGCAAAAGCACTCGGTGATCAAGGATGTCGCACTGAAATCGGGTCGCTCGGGGGCGCTGTGCTTCGTGACAGTGCGGCACGAGGTAAGCTCCCGGGGCGCGCCGGCTTTCTGGGAAGAGCACGATATCGTCTACCGCGAGGATCCAGTTGCCGGTACAACCCCGCGCCAGACCGCCGCGATCGGCACCGACTGGCAGCACAGCGAGACGGTCAACCCCACAGAGGTCATGCTGTTTCGCTACTCCGCCCTCACCTTCAATGGCCACCGCATCCATTACGACCGTGACTACGCCCGTACCGTAGAAGGCCACGCGGGGCTCGTTGTACACGGACCGCTGATTGCCACGATGCTCATGGATCTCGCACAGCGCGCGGCGGGCGGTGCTGCCCCGCGCAGTTTCGAGTTTCGCGCGGCCAGTCCGCTGTTCGACGGCGCGCCCTTCACGCTGAACGCCAACCTTGCTGGCAATACCGTCACGCTCGCCGCAGCCACGCCCGAGGGGCGCCTCGCGATGGACGCCAGGGTCGTGTTCTGACAGCATGGCAAATCGTCCCACCGGATGTTTTCGGGTTTGCGCCGGGCACGCCCTTGATATGCTGTGGCCATGCTGATCCTCACCCATAGCACCCTGCGCAATCCGGCCATTCTCAAGGTGCGCCAACTGCCGCGCAAATTCTTCGGCCGCGTCGCCGTCTGGCCGCGCGGGCAGTTGGGCTGGGGCGGCCTGCTGCGCCTGATGTTCGAGTTTCAGGCGATCCGCTACATCCTTACGCTCAGCCCCTTCATCCTCATCGGCCTGAGCTGGAATGCGATGGCCCTGCCCATGGCACAGGCGCCGATCCTGATGATCTTCATGATCTGGCTGGTGGAGATGCGCATTCTGCGCGTCGCGAAATCCCGCCGCCCGCGCCTGATCGAGGGTGCACAGGCCGAGCGCGCGCTGGATCTGCTCCGGGTCCAGGCCCGTGCCGCACTCACCAAAATCGCCGCTGCACGCGAGATGAAGCGGGGGGAGCTGCATTTGGTCGTCGAGCAATCGGAGCTTTGGCTTATCTCGCCGCTCACTTATGTGTCCGTGCAATCGGAGGCAGGGCCCGAGGTCTTGCGCCTGAGTGAAACCGAGCGCGAAATCCTGACACAGACCCTCTTCCAGCCGCCCCTGACCGAGACCTTGCTCCAAAGGGTCAATCAGGCGGAAGGCACTTTTATCCGCGATATTACCTTCGATACGCGCGGTGTTTCTGCCCACGCCCGCCTTGCCGCTGCGTTAGCGTGACAGATCGATCAGGCGGCCGAACGGCGCCTCAGCAGCGTCTGCGTCCGGCACCGCCCAGATCACCGGAAGCCCGCGCGGCGGCAGCCCTGCTTCGCCTTCAAGATCAGTAAAGATGACCAGCGCCGCGGCTCTCAGGCCCTGCGCCTCTACGATCACCGGGCGAAACGCCGTCCCGCCCCCGCGTGGCAGTTCCGGCAGCGGCACATGCAATTGCGTCGGATCAATCGTGTCGCGGTGCCGGATTTCATCATCGAAAACCATCAGATGCAGTTCCGCCCGCATCCGCCGCGCAATTCCCGTGATCTCGGCCCAGAACATCGCAAGGCGCGCATCGTCGATGCTGCTGGAGGCGTCCATGGCGATAGCAATGCGGGGAATGTCAGTGCGGGGCCGGACTCCGGGTTCGAAACCGGGCTCGGGCGTCCCCGCCCGCTGCGCCTGCGCCATGCCCGCGATCCAGCGACGCGCCGGGCGCCGGGGACTGGGCTGTGGTGCCTGCATCACGGCCTGCGTCAAAAGCTGTCTTAGCATCTGCTCCCAAGGCACCCGCGGTTGCGCCACATCAGCAAGGCGATGGCCAATGCGCCCGATGCCGCGCCCCGCCGCGCGCCCGGCGTCCATCGCGCGGGTGATGTGCTGGCGCCAGCGCGCCGCATCCTGCACGGTATCTCCCTCCTCGGGCGTGCCGGCCTCTTGCTCGAGATCCGCCTCAAAGCCCTGCGCTTGCGCGTAGACCTCTGCCTCACCCTCCCGAGCGCCGCCATCGTCGCTCTGCCCGCCCAGTGCAAAATAAAGCCGCTCGACATCCCATTCGGCCAGCACAGCCGCACCGGTTGCCTCCCGGCCCAACGCACGCCTAATGAGATCGCTGGCCAGCACGGCGGGGCGGGGCAGCGCGTGATCCCCCCCCAGAACCGCCTCGTTGATCAGCGCATCGGCGGCAAGATTGAAAAGCGCCGCATCGAAATTGCCGCCAAGTCGCGTCTCCAGAACTGCCGCGCGCGCGGAGTGCCGCAAAGCGACGTGCAGCACATGGTGCGCGGCCAGTCCCATCTGCTCATGCAACGGCATCGCCTCGAAAGCTGGGCCATAGCTGATCGTCTCGCCCATCGTCGCGGTGCGCGGGCCGTCCCGGTGCGTACACCACAGCGACAGGGCCGCAATCGCGGGATCCGCTTCGGCCAGAGCCCGCAGGGCAGGCCCGGCGCGCGAGCTGTGGCGATCCGCGCTCACCCCTCGCGTGTGGCAAGATAAGCGGCATAGGAGGCGGAACTGCGGAAGGCCTCCTGCCAGCCGTTGGCCAGCGCCTTGTCGATCAACAGCTCGAAACCGTAAGTCGCAAGCTCGCCCAGAGGCAGGCGGGCGAACTCGGGCTCGGTCCGCGCATCGACGAGTGTGCCGATGCCCGCCATGACGTCGATGCTGGCAGGCAGGGTGCGCGCATCCACTAGCGTCACCAGCGCATAGACCAGCGCCGTTAGCCCGTGTAGGCTGTGCGGATAGAGCGCGAGGCGCGCGCGCCCCTCCGTCTCGAGCATGGCCTGAGCCTGCACCGTGGCCGCGATATCATCGACGATCAGCACGAACTCCGCCGCCGCCGCATCGCCCAGAGTGCCTGCGATCAGCACATCACGCAGGGTTTTGTCGGTGACGGCGTGGAGGATCGCGCTCACCCGCGCCCAAGACCTGGGAGTACAGGCGATCATCCGGCCCTGCCGCAACGCCTCCTCGGTCGTGTCGAGCAGATCGGGGCGGGTGCGGATAAACGCGGTGACGGCGGGGTGCAAACCGCGCGGCACAGCAAAAGAGGCCAGCCAGTCATTCGCCTCCGCACGCAGGCTCAGATGGATCAGCCGGTCCGACAGGGCGGTGCCCATCTCATAGGCCACCGCGCCGTCCTCTATCATATTGCCCGCCGCGATGATGAAGGTCGCATCGGGCAGCGCATGCTGGCCCACGCGCCGCTCCTGCAAGAGGCCGTAGACTGTGGGCTGGAGCGAAGGTGCCGCCGCCGTCAACTCATCGAGGAACAGGATCGTCGACCGCCCCTCATCTGCGGGCAGATCTTCGGGCGGATACCAAACCGTGCGCTTTGAAGCGTGATCGTAGAACGGCAGGCCGCGCAGGTCTTGCGGCTCGATCGTGGTGAGGCGCAGATCGTAGAGGCGGCTGCCGGTCTCGTCGGCAAGCTGCTGAACAATCTCGGTCTTGCCGATGCCTGGACGGCCGTGCAGCATCCATGACGCCGTTAGATGCCCCGCAGCCTGCGCCGCAAAACCCGCGCGCAGGGCATCGAGTGCCGCTCCGGCAGAAATCGGTGTGGTGTTGACAGCCATGCGCACGCGCTCCTTTGTGCCAAGGGTAGCGGTGCGCCGCAGGGTTGCAAGGGCGAGGACGCGATGCAGGCAGACAACAGACAAGCGCGGATGGCAAGGCTGGCGCTGCCGCAGCGTACACCGCTGGGGATGATCGGAGTGCCGCCACTTGCCGCACTGCCGGTCATGCCACCCCATGCCCCCGCGATAATGGGGAACAAGGCCCTGCGCGATCTTGCCGCTGCCTTCGATGCCTTCGGGATAGCGGATGGCGCCACGCTTTCGTTTCACCACCACTACCGCAACGGCGACCGCCTGATAAACGCCGTGTTGGAAGAGGCCGCGCGTCGGGGCCTGCGCGGCCTGATCATTGCGCCAAGCTCCCTGTTTCCCGTTCACGCGCCCCTCGTCGCGCATATTCGCAACGGAGTGATCGGCGATGTTATCACCGACTATGCCAAGGGGCCGGTGGCCGACGCGATGCTCTCCGGCGCCCTGCGCGGTCCGGCCCTCCTGCAAAGCCACGGGGGCCGCGCGCGGGCTCTTTCGACGGGGCAGCTTCACGTCGATGTGGCCTTTATCGGGGCCTCCCTCGCCCGCGCCGATGGCGCCTGCACGGGGCGCGGTGGTGCGCTGCCCAGCGGACCGCTGGGCTATGCTATGGTTGATGCAGCCTGCGCGCGCAGCACTGTCGTCTGCGCCCACGAGATCACAGATGATCCCATGCCCCACATCGATATTCCCGCAGCCCACGTGGATGCCATAGTGCCTTTCTCCGATCCCGGCGCAGTGGAGGGCATCGCCTCCGACACCACGCTGCCGGCGCAAACCCCACAAGCGCTGCGGATCGGGGCACTGGTCACGCAGGTCATTGCGGCGGCCGGGCTGATGCAGAACGGCTTGTCGCTCCAGACCGGAGCGGGGGGATATTCGCTCGCGGCCATCCCCCTGATCGGAGAGGCCATGGCGCAGGCGGGTGTGCGCGGCAGCTTCATGTCTGGCGGTATCACGGGGGCGCATGTGGCCTTGCAGCAGGCGGGGCTCTTCGACCGGATCCTTGACGTGCAGTGCTTTGACGGGGCCGCAGTGGCCTCCTCGATCACAAATCCGCAGCACCACGCAATGAGTGCAGCGGACTACGCAAGCCCGCTCAACACGGCGGCCATCGTCGACGAACTGTCCGTCATGCTGCTGGGTGCGGTCGAGATCGACAGGGCGTTCAACGTCAACGTGACGCTGGGCGGCGATGGCAGGCTCATCGGCGGGCCGGGCGGGCACCCCGATGCCGCACAGGGCGCACAGATCACCATCGTCACGTCCGGTCTGGTCGCAGGCGGCTATGCCAAACTGGTGGACCACGCGCGCTGTGTCACGACACCGGGCGCATGTATCGATGTGCTGGTCACCGACGCGGGCCTTGCCGTGAACCACGCACAGCCTGACTTGCGCGATCGTCTGCTTGCCGCAGGATTGCCCGTTCTCTCTTTCGAGGCGCTGCACGCCGAGGCTGCACGCGGGGCGACCCGCTCCCGCTCTACCCCCGCACAAAGCCCGCGCCTGTTTATCGAGGATCGCGCGGGAGGTCTGCTGGATTGGGGCTGATCAGTCTGCGGAAAATTATTCCGACTAAAACAATCAAGTATTGCAACAGGCGGTGAAACTCGGTATCTGATTAAAACAATCAGAATTATACCAAACAGGAATCGTCATGACCCGCTTCACATCCACCTCCCCCCTCGCCCTCGCAGCCTGCGCCCTCATGGCAAGCACTTTTGCTGCCGCGGCCGAAGGAGATCTGAACCTCTATTCCTCGCGCCATTACGACACAGACGAGCGGCTTTATAGTGATTTCACAGCAGCTACCGGGATCACGATCAACCGCATCGAGGGCAATGCCGACGAGCTGATCGCGCGCATGCAGGCGGAGGGGGCCAATTCGCCCGCGGACATCCTGCTCACCGTCGATACCTCGCGCCTTCAACGCGCCAAGGACGCAGGCGTGCTGCAAACGGTCGACAGTGATGTGCTCGAAGCGCGGATCCCCGCCAATCTGCAAGACAGCGATAACCAGTGGTTCGGCTTCTCCCAGCGCGCCCGCATCATCTTCTACGACAAGTCCGACGTGACCGAGCCACCGATGGATTACCTCTCCCTCGCCGATCCCAGATACAAGGGCATGGTCTGTCACCGCTCCTCCTCCAACGTCTACTCCCAGACTTTGCTTGCCTCCGTCATCGAGAACCACGGCGAAGAGGCCGCGACCGCGTGGGCGCAAGGCGTCGTCGATAATTTCGCGCGCGATCCGCAGGGGGGCGATACCGACCAGCTCGCGGCGATCATCTCAGGCGAATGTGATATATCGGTTGCGAACACCTATTATTTCGCCCGCGCCCTGCGGACCGACGTAACGGGGGTAAGCGAGAAGATCGACCAGATCGGCTGGCTGTTTCCGGCGCAAGAGGCCGAGGGCGCGCATATGAACCTGTCGGGCGGCGGCGTTGCAGCCTTCGCGCCCAACCGCGAGAATGCCGTGGCCTTTCTCGAATATCTCTCCTCTGATCAGGCGCAGCAGTACTTCTCAGCCGGGAATGACGAGTTTCCGGCAGTCGAGGGCGTCGCACTTAGCGAGAGCGTAGCAGAACTGGGCACGTTCAAAGCGGACGATGTAAACCTCTCCGCCGTGGCGCAAAACCTGCCCGCCGCGCAGCGGATCTTCAACGCGGTCGGCTGGAAGTAACCGACCACATATCCTACCCGACCTGCGGCTGTACATCTTTGTTGTGCGGCCGCAGTTCATCGTGGCAAAGGTTCGTGTACAGTCGCGCCACACAGTGCCCCGCACGCCAAAAAAGGAGCCCGCCATGTTTCTGGCAATGAATCGCTTTACCGTCACCACCGAAAATGCCGAAGCCTTTGAGGCGCTCTGGCTCAACCGTGACAGCAATCTCAAGCAGATGGAGGGATTTGTAGAATTCCATATGCTCAAAGGACCCGTGATGGACGGCAAGATCATCTATGCCTCCCACACCGTTTGGGCCTCGGAAGAAGCCTTTCGTGGCTGGACCAAAAGCGATGCATTCCGCGCGTCTCACAAGGGTGCGAAAGACACCGCGACACTGCACGAGGGCACGCCAATTTTCGAAAGCTTCACCGCGATACAGCACATCGCTTGACGCGGTGCCCGCCGCTTGTCCGACAAATCTGACTTAAATCGGTTCAATACCTCCCCGCCCGCGCCATATTTCGGTTTCATTCTTGCTGTAGGATTTGTGCAACCTAGTAAGATGGAAGCGTGGCATGAGTACATTATCCAGAACCGGCCTTGGCGGGAAGGCCAGCGCCGATCTTGAGATGACCATTGCCCACGTGCGGGATTATGCCGAGCGGGGCTTGGCGCTCGGTGCGCAGCGGCTCCTGATCTACGCGGCGGCTCTGGTGCTACAAGCCTTCTATATCCCTGTCGAATACGTTGCGATCTCAATTGTTCTAATCGTGATCGGCGAAGTTTTCGAAGCACGCAGCTTTGCGCAGGCTCGCAGCTTGCGCTCGGGAGATCTGGCGGCCCTTCGGGCCGTGCTGCGCAGGCTGAATATGGCGGCAGCCTATGGCGGTGCCGTGATCAGCTATCTGGCGCTATCCATCGCACTCGGCCAGACCGGCGCAAACTTCTTCATTCCGATGTTCTTTCTGCTGGCGGCAGCCGTGTTTGCGGCGATGAACAATCATCAGCTCGTCTCCGCTTTGGTCATCCGACTGGCCCTCTATGGTGCGACATTCCTCACCATCCCCCTGCTTGGCGTTCTGGCAACACAGGGCCAGCTGGGATACGAGGCTTGGCTAAACTTCTTTACCAGCCTCTTCGTGCTCTATTTTATCGTAGATTGCTCGTTCATCGGGATACAATATTACCGCACGAACAAGCGGCAACTGGCGCAGCTTCGTGCAGAGAACGCCCGTGCCAACCTAGCGCTTGATGCAAAGACAGAGTTCCTGTCCACCGTCAGCCACGAATTGCGCACCCCGCTCACGTCGATCAGGGCCTCCCTCGATATGACCCTTGCCGGTGCATTCGGCCCGATGCCCAATAGATCTGCACAGGTTCTCAGCATCGCCCAGCGCAACACAGTCCGCCTCAGTGTACTGATCGACGAGCTGCTGGATCTGCAGAAAATCGAAGTTGGCAAGATGAAGTTCGATTTCTGCACAGTACAGCTTGCAGGACTTATCTCGGATGCGGTCACAGATAATCGCGCCTACGCCACGGAGCTCGATGTGACGCTGAAAATGCTGCCCGTCGACACCGATCTTTGCGTGCGCGCCGATCCGATGCGGCTCGAACAGGTCATCACCAATCTGCTGTCGAACGCCACCAAATTCTCCGAAGCGGGCAGCGAGGTCGCGGTCGCTGTGACCGCGACAGGCGATCAGGTGCGCATCAGCGTGACCGATCGCGGCGCTGGCGTTGATCCAGCAGACCGTGCCCGCATCTTCGACAGCTTCAGCCAGCTCGAGAATACGGGCATCCGCAAAGTGAGCGGGACCGGGCTCGGCCTGAGCATCTCGAAGCGAATCGTGGAAGCCCACGGGGGTCTGATCAACTTCGAGCCCAACCCCGGCGGCGGAACGATATTTTACGTGGAACTCGCGCGCATCGCCGCACAGGAGGCAATACCTTTGCTCAGGGCAGTAAAATAACCCGTTCCCTTTGCCCCAATCGCTGCAAGTCAGCTTCTCCCGCGCCCTCTACCACTTGGGGCGGCGTGAAAGTTTGCGAATGGATCTGTATTTACAACGCGAGGGATCGCGCAGATGATTTCAGCCTGTCCCCTGCTTCGGAATCGAGTACCGCGCCGTGACAGACCACATCTCCCTCGCACCCGCATCAGACCCAAGACATGCCATCGCAGATACGCTCGAGATGGATATCATCTTTGGTCGGCTGCCCCCCGACCAACGCCTGATCGAGGACGATCTGATGGCGCGCTTCACCGCATCCCGCCACAAGGTTCGTTGTGCGATCGATACCCTGGCCCTACGCGGGCTCGTGGTGCGAGAGACGAACAAGGGTGCCCATGTCTGCGGGTACAGCGGCGCCGAAATCCTACAGATCTACGAGCTGCGCGGTATCCTTCAGGATGCCGCTATCCGGCGGATACACTTTCCGGTCGATCCGCAGACCATCGAGGCGTTGCGCCAGATCGACGCGGCGCATGTCAAAGCCGCGCATGTCGAGAACTACGCAGAGGTATTTCACCTCAACAACCTGTTTCACCGGACGATTTTCGCCTGCTGCAAAAGCCGGGTCCTTGCGGAGGCAATAGAGCTTCAGGCCCATCGCACCTACCCTGTACGCACCAATAGTTTCATGCAATCAGGCTATCTGTCACTTGCCCAGCGCGAGCATAGAAAGATGATCGACGCATTGGAGCATGGGAATGCGGAAGCGCTGATCCTGCTCACCCGCACGCATATGATACGGCCTATGCGAGACTATCTCGCGCAGTATAACCTCACGCCCTGAGCAAAGCCTGACCGCGGGCTGACTGAGGCCTTTAGATCAGTCTCGATTTGGCTTTGGCGCGCTGCGCACGCAAACGGCCTATGTCTCGAGCGCGGTGCACGGGTCTCCTTGAACTACCATCTCTTGGCTGCGGAATCGTCCTAATTTCGCCACCATTAACCGCCACCTTTGCATCTATTAGTTGTGTTGAGCCACATATTGCGCGGAGTACCCTGAGATGAAAATTCTCGCGACAGATGATGATCCGATAATCTTGGAGCTTCTCTCCGAGTTTCTGGACACCATCGGCACACATGACCTTACGGCCGCCACCTGTGCACAGGATGCCATCGCCTTGCTTGATGCGGCAGATGATGAGCCTTTCGATTGCTTCCTGCTCGACATTCAAATGCCAGGCATTGATGGAACGGCCCTCGCGCGTCACATCCGCCAAATGCATACCTACGCCACAGCCCCGATCATCATGCTTACGGCAATGTCCGAGAAGCGCTACATCGATACCGCTTTTGCGGCGGGTGCCACGGATTACGTCACCAAGCCTTTCGATCTGACCGAGTTGCGCGCCCGGATCAACTTGGCCGAACACCAAGTGCTGAGCCGCCGATCCGAGCATGGCAGAGCCTTTGTCTCGCCTGCGGCGCAGGATGCTTCAGCAGTCTTGGATACCATTGATCTGCACGCACCACTCGACCTGCATGACATCGATAACGTCATCAGCTGCACAGCCATGGAAAACTACGTGGCTCAACTGTCGCGCAGTTCGCTTTTTGGCTCCACCGTGTTCGCTTTTGCCCTGCGAAAACCGGAGACATATTGCGAAACCCTCTCACCCGCCGAGTTCAAATTCCTCATCGAGGACGTTGCAGAGGTCATCTCCGACAGCCTCGATGGCCACCAGTTCCTGATGACCTATGCGGGCAGCGGCACCTACCTGTGCATCACCGAAAGCGGCTGGCGCCCCGAAATGCCGCGCTTGATGGATGCCGTAAACTTGCGCCTGAGCCGTGCGCAGATCAGATCCAACAGTGGTCAGGAGCTCTATCCTAGGGTCAGCGCGGGGGCTGCGATCCGTCTGGTATGGAAATCGGGGGATCAGATCCTGAACACCCTCAATACCGCACAGGCTTCTGCCGAAGAAGCAGCCATCGAGTTCGAACGCCTCAAGACCGACTTTTTTCAAATTGGGAGATCCGCATGAACGCCCTCGCCTTTGCACCGCTTGCCAATGAGTTGCCGGGCCTCGATCGGATCCGCCTGCGGTTTATCGAACTGTTGGGCGTCCGCAAAGGAGAGATTGCGCAATATGCTCTCGCCGCCTGGGACGGCGAAACCGCCGAACAAATCAACCAGAACCTCAAAGCGGCCTGCAGTATTCTCCATCAGATATCCGGCACTGCCGGCACTGTGGGATATCCTGATCTGGGCCTTACCGCGCAACAATGCGAAGCCCAGATCATCGCACATCTTGAAGGGGATTACGCCGATCTGGCGATTTGCCCCGGAGAGATTGTCTGGTTTATAGATACTTTCGTCGAAGCCTGCACCGCACTGACAGAACAAGGCTGAGCGCTTCTGTCCCGCGCGGATCACCAGCCCCAATTCTCACCGCATCGCTTCCTTGATCTGATCGCCGAGTGCCATCGGATCAAAAGGCTTCCTGATTACCTCCGCCGCACCGACAGCGCGCAGTTCCTCAAGCTGGGCGAGTTGCGCGCGCGCTGTCATGAAAACAGCTGGGATCCGGGCGAATTTCTCAATGGCGCGGATCCGCGTCAGCGTCTCCTTGCCGGTCATACCCGGCATCATCATATCGAGCAGCAAAACATCGGGGCTGAACCGATCCAGCATCGCAATCGCGTCGGCGCCGCTGGCGCATTGCACGACTTCGAAGTCCCCAGAGAGCTCAAGCGCCAGCCGGGCAATTTCCCTGATATCCGTATCGTCTTCGACATGCAGCAGTCTGATCATCCGCGGCCTCAATTATCGACTTCGGCAAACGCATCGCAAGCGCTCAAGCTCTGCGCCCGCCCGAAAAGCACAACAGGACTGCGCATCGCTCCGTCCATTTCGATGTGTGCCGTGCTAACCCTATCCGCGAAGGCATGAATATTCGCTTTACGAGCCAGGGTGTTTTGCAACCACTGGTGGGCGACACGCAGCCCCCACGCACGCACTGCAGAAATTACTGTCCGGCCTGATGTCATGGGCCCCGACATCTAACTCCAAACGGGATCTGCTCAATGAATTGAATCGCTTCCCATGGCACAAATCGCCCTCAAAATCGCGCCGCCGCGAGAAAGTGGTGCCTCAGCGTGATCCTGCCCTCAGGATTTGCACTTTCAGCCTTCCCCAGCAGTCGCGCATCATGTTGAGAGGCCGAATACTCCCATCTGCTTTCGAAAGAGGCACGCTGCAAGACCCAGGCCACATTGATTGAGTATCCTAAAGGCACGCGTTGTCCCCACGATGAACTCCCGACTATCCGGCAGCGTTCTGGACCTGCACGATGTCGCACTCATGCGAAGTGGCGATCGGGCAGGTAAACCAGAACACCGTGCGCCGTCCGGCAAATTGCTCAAATCCGATCTCGCCGCCGAGGCGGATCACTATCTGGCGCGCGATATTGAGTCCAAGGCCGGTGCCACCCTTGATGCGCGTGTCCGATCCATCCACCTGCGTGAATGCCCCGAATATCTCCTTATGAAAACTCTCGGGAACCGGTGTGCCAATGTTCTCCACATACACCACGACCTCCTCGTCACGCCGGTCGTGGCGGATAACAATCGGCGTATCGGGGTCCGAAAACTTGCAGGCATTACTAAGAAGATTGAGTAATACCTGCCGCAAACGCGCCGCGTCTGCCAACACGCACAGCCCGTTCCTGGGGATTGTCATGTTCACTGTATTGTTATGCGCATCCGCAAATGACGCAAGCTCCGCTGACACCTGCGCAGCGAGGTCGTGAAGATCAAGGTTCTCCAACTCAAACACCACCTCCCCGGACGCAATACGCTCCAGATCGAGGATGTCGTTCACCATTTCCGTGAGTCGCTCAACGTTAGTAGTCGCTATATCCAGAAGGCGGCGCGCCTTGTCGGACAAGACACTCCGCGCCGTCCCATTCAGCAAGCTGAGCGCCCCCTTTATCGAGGTCAGCGGCGTTCGCAGCTCGTGGCTGACAGTCGCGACAAACTCGCTTTTCATCTGCTCGACCCGCTTTTGATCGGTGATATCGATGATCTGTGCGATATAGACATATTCAGCCCTGTTCTTGTCGAACGTCCAGCTGACATTGAAAAGGCCCCAGCGCTTCTCACCGCTCCGAGTGCACAGCCGAAACTGGTTTTGGTAAGTTTTCGATTGATCCGACTTGAGCAAACCGCGCACATCCCGCGACAATGTCACAAAATCCTTGCGAGACAGAAGATGGCTCAATCGCATCTTCTTGTCCAAGACATCAACCTCATAGCCACTCAGTGTAGACAGCGCACTGTTCACGGTGATGAAAGTGCCCGCCTCGTCCATCACCGCCATCCCGACAGGGGCATCCTCCAGAACCATGCGAAAGCGGGCCTCACTCAACTCCAGCGCATTGCGCGCGTGGCGCAGGGAGGTGATATCCGATTGGGTGCCAATCAACCCTGTCGCACGCCCCTCACCGTTTTGGGCGCTGGGGACGGCATCGGAATACATCCAGCGCCAGGTGTCACCGAATCTGAAACGGTATTCCGCCACGCTCCGGGGCGCTTCCCCGTTGATGCAGCGGCGATCAGCCTCGATCAGTCCAGCCAAGTCGTCCGGGTGCACCCGCGCCAAAAAATGTGCACGGTGGTCAAACGCCTCGCCTAATCCATCCGTGCCCATAATTCTGTGCCAGGTTTCCGACATCTCGGCTTCGCCCGTCACAAGATCGATCTCAAAGATACCAATATTCGCTCCGTTCAGCGCGATATCATAGCGCCGGTGCAGTCTCTCGATCGCCCGACGGCCGTTGATCTGCTCTGTCACATCCCGGATTAGGACAGCGGTCTGAACTTTATCGTCCGCAGCATTCCATGTATTTATCTGCACATCGAGCATCAGCCGCGCACCAGATGCAAGGATGCCTTCGGCGTTGGAAATCGTGCCGTTTTGCGCCCCTCTGCGCAGCTTCACGAACTTGTCGAAGGAACATCCCTTGAAGGCAGCGCGCGGCAGACCGAACAGCGCCGCCGCCGCCTCATTTGCAAAGACAATCCGCGCATCGCCGTCGAGCACCATCACAACCGAGCTGTTCGTCCCAACCTGGGCTTGGGTCTCCTGCGCACCCGCGCTTGGCTGCTGCATCAGCAACTGCGCCAGCGCCATCCGTCTGCTCTGCCGCGAAGCCATGGATCGCCGCGCCCACCAGACCAGCACCGCAAAAAATACACCCAGTGCAAACAGCGCATATGGGAACGATCTGATATAGCTCGCATCGAAGGTCGGTGTGCCCAAACCAGCGAGGAGCCATGCGCTTTCGTTTTGCGCGCTGGTGTAGAACGGCGTGAAAGCTCCAGCCTCGGCCGCAGCTATGGTACTGGAAAACAAGACGCCGTCCGGATCGGCCTCTCTGCGCTTTGCAACCGTTCCAGATCCGCCCGCTTGCGGGAAGAATCCCACCTTTACAGCAAAAAAGCCAGCCGCCTCCGTCCCAGCATCTTTCCTGGGGAAACTTTGCACGATCACAGTCTCGGGGCTGCTTCGCGCCAGCGCGAAGGCCGGTCGCTTTGTGTCAACCGCGGCCAAGTCCATGCCTGCGTTCAGGACGCCTGCAGAACGGAAAGCTAAACACGGAAAAATCATCCGCTCAGATCGCTCGTGCGCATGCCCCTTCTCGCGCGCGGTTGGGCGCCCGACTGATGCATCACCCTTCGCATCCACCAGACGGACAAATCCGATTCCCTTTATCTTTGGCGCGCTGCCCTTGGAATCCCACCCTTCGACATAGGCCTCGAACTCGAGCGAGCCGAGACCGGGCCGGATATGCGCTCCGGCCCCCATACACAAACTGACGCTCCCCAAAGTATGCGTCGCCAGATCGAGAAACTTCGAATGTGCGTGTCGTTTCTCGGATATCTGGGCGTAGTTGAACGCCGTTATCGCGACAAGGATGCAGACGATTAGGAGCAGGCCGCTGCCACGATACGATGTGAGAAGCCACCGCAGAACTCCCGCGCTGTGCGGCTGGGGCACAGCTGCATGCGGCACATCCCCAGGATAACCGGAGACCGTCGCACGCCACTTCTCAAGAAACGCAGTCGGGGTCAAAAATTCAAGCTCCACAGCGTAGGATTGCGTGAACACCTAGGCGGTAAAGATTAACAGGGGCTGACGCCGCGCGCAGCCGGGTGCCTGAATTTAGACTAAATTGCGCGGATCAAAAGGGCCCCGGACAGGCACACCACGACCAGCCCCGCCGCCACTTCAAGCATCGGCATCACCCAGGCCAGCATGCCTGCGCTCGCCAAACTGCGTATCATCCCGCCGCGAAATCCGGCAGCAGCGACGCCCACCGCGACCGTGACGGAAGCCGTACCCAGCGCCATGGCAAAGGCACCCGCAATTCCCGCGGCAGCGATCCCCATCTGCCATGTGATGATCAGTACGAAAAGCGCACCGGTGCAGGGCCGCATCGCAATCCCGCCAATCAGCAAGAGAGCATCGCGCAGGCTATGGGCTTGCTCGGCCTCCGCAATCGAGGGGCCGTGCCTGTGGCCGCAGCTGCCGCAGATATCACCATGGCCCTCGTGCGTGTGGCCTTGCGTTTTTTGTGCCCCCCGCAGCTGAATGAACCCGCGCGCCAAAAGCCAAAAGCCGATCGCAACGATCATGGCATAGCTCATCGGCGCCAGCCAATTCTCGGCAGCCCCCACCATCCGCTCGCGCGTCAGGCCCAACAACCACAGGCCCCCATAGGCGAGTAAAATAGCCGTAACCGCCTGACCAAGGCTCGACAGCAATGCGATCAGCGACAGACGCACCATCGGCACCGACCGTGCCAAACCGTAGCCGCCCACCAGAAGCTTGCCGTGGCCCGGACCGATCGCATGGAAAAATCCGTAGGCAAAACAGCTGCCCATCAGAAGCGCATAAGCTCCTGCCTCGCCACCGCGCAGGGCCCGCAGCGTCCGCGCGATGCCGTTTTGAAAGTCACGTTGCTCGCCCGCTGCCCAGCTGGCCAGCCCGGTGAACCCCCCACTCAGCCACAGCCACGCCAAGAACAACGCAGCTATCGCAAGGGCAAGTGCTAGAGCGCGGCGCATGTCACCTCGATCCGGGTCGCAAATTGTGCGCCAATATCGCCGAGGCCCGCAGCCTCCATATCGTAATCCTCGGGCATCGCCGCGATCTCGGCCTGCATCATCGCCAGCGCGCCCCTGATATCGGGCACATCGAGCGTCACATCACATCCCTCCCGGCCCTGTACCTGCACGGGCAGCTCTACATCATAGGCGGTGTAATAGGTGGCGTCATAGGGGGTGAACACCAGCGGTCCGGTGATCTGAGGCGCGCCCTCAATGGCGCGCAAATGCGTCGTCACGATCTTGCCATCGCGCATCGCGGCCGTTGGCGCCGAAGGCTTTGACAGGACCAGCGGTGCTCCGTCCAGAGTGCCCACAAGATCCCCGTTATACCCCGGAATCCACTGCATATCGAAGCCTGTCAGCAGCGCCAGATCTTCAGGTGTCAAAACCTCGTCATAATCGCTGTCCACGCCCATATCCTCGGTCACCAGCAGCGAATAGAGTTCATCGTATTCCCATGTCACCTGCACATGGGTGAGCCGGTTTTGCCCGTCGACAAGCATCACCAGACCGGTGTTCACGAAGATATGCGGATGCGCGGCCAGCGGCGGCGCGAACAGGGAGAGGCAGAGCGTGGCGATTGTTTTCATGCGTTCCAATCTACGCCTGCGTCAAGCGGTGTACAATCACACAAACGCCTAGAGGGCGGCAGTAATCAGCCGCCCCAGCCGTGCGATGCCCTCGTCGATCTGCGCTTGTGCCGTGCGGCTGAAACTCAGGCGGATGGTATTGCTGCCGCTGCCATCGGCGAAAAAAGCATGGCCGGGGACAAAGGCAACCCTTTCAGATTTGAGGGACTGCGCCAGCAGGTCCGCGCCGCTCAGATGTTTTGGCAGATCGAGCCAGATGAACATGCCGCCTTCGGGCCGCGTCCACGTCACACCTGCAGGCATATGCGCCTGCAAGGCGGCGAGCATAGCGTCCCGCCGCGCGCTGTAGGCCGCTTTGATCTTGCCCACATGGCTGTCGAACTGGGCGCGCGCCACAGTGGCGATCGCCATCTGGTTGATGGTGGAGCTGTGCAGATCGGCGGCTTGCTTGAGCAGCACCAATTGGCTGATCACGTCATGCGCACCGCAGACCCAACCCACGCGCAAACCCGGCGCCAGCGTCTTGGAAAAACTCCCGCAATAGAGCGTGCGGCAGTCGTCGATATCACCTTTGCGCTCGATCTCGCGCGCCAGAACGGGGGCCAGTGCCTCCCCTTCATAGCGCAGCGATTGATAGGCAGCATCCTCGATCACTGCGATATCGAGCGCGTCGGCCAGATCAATCACCCGCTCGCGCATGCCCGCATCAAGCGTCTTGCCCGTCGGATTGGCGAAATCCACCGACATATAGGCAAATTTAACCCGGCCTTCCCCAGCAGCCTCTGCATAGTCGGACGCTGAGCGGTTCGTTTCAGGGTCCAGCCGATCGTAGCGCGGCTCGTAGGCGTTGAACGCGCCCAGTGCACCCAAATAGGTGGGCCAGCCCACGAGTGCGGTATCACCGGGGCTCAGCAGCAATTTGCCCAAGTAATCCAACGCCTGCTGCGAACCGGACGTGATGAGAATATTGTCGCGCGTACACGGGATGCCCAGCCGCGCCATTTCTTCCACGATCCAATCGCGCAAGGGTGCGTATCCTTCGGAGACGGAATACTGCAGCGCGGTCGCCTGGTTGGCGGGGCTCAGCGCATCGGCGAATGCTGCGGCAAACGCGTCCGCTGGAAACAGGTCAGGATCAGGGATGCCGCCTGCAAAAGAGATGATGTCGGGCTGGTCGAGCAGCTTGAGAAGCTCGCGGATCTCGCTCGCTTTCATCCGGTCATTGCGTGTCGCGAAAATCTGGTGCCAGTCCATGTGTCCCTCCCCGAACGATGATGTTCGAGCACAGAACAGGGATTCGCAATTTAGGTCAATAAGTATGTCCTATGTGACCGAAGCGGCCCTATCGGCGCTCACCGCTTAAGATAGCCGAGCAGGCGGTTTTCGGACGCGCGCAGGCCCGATTTAGCCGCATCGTACCGGACCGGTTCGTGCCCCGCCAGATCGATGATATCGGGATGGATGTAGCTTTTGCGCGCTACGGTGGGCGTGTTCGACAGTCGCGCGGCGGCAGCCTGCGCCATCTGCTTGATCGTGGCCTCTCCCCGCTCCGCTACCTCATAGGCGGCAACGCTCCCTGCCCACGTACGAAACGTCTTGGCGGTGACCGCCTCATCCCCTGCCGCATCAGCGATGTAACCGTTGAGCGCTTGAGACGATATTGTGTGTGTATCTCCATCCTCGTTTAGCCACGTCAACACTTCGGCACCGGGCAGATCGTCGATTTTGTTCAGAGCCCGGCTCAGCGTGCGGTCCTTGAGCAATCTGCACACGCGTTTGCCACCCTTTGCGGTATAGCGAAGACGAAGTCCGCCATCCTCCAGTGCGATGTGCTTGTTACGCAGCGTGAGCGCGCCATAGCTGCCGTTTTGCGCAGTATAGTCGGGATTGCCGATCCGCAGCGCAGCACGGTCGATCAAAGTCACGGCGCAGGCCAGCGCGAACTCGCGCGCGCCCGCCTCTTCCTTCAGATCCCGGCCGAGCCGAGCGCGCAGCCGCGGCAGAGCCTGCCCGAAATCCACAAGCTTGTCGAATTTGTTCCGGGCCTGAACCTGTGACCATTTCTCATGGTATCTATATTGCTTGCGCAAACGCGCATCGCGGCCCGTGGCCTGCAAATGCCCATTGGGCAACGGGCATATCCAGACATCCTCATAAGCGGGCGGCACGGCAAGTGCGGCCAGTCGGGCGCGCTCGGTAGCGTCGGCAATGCGTGTGCCATCCGGCGCGAGATAGCTGAAGCCCCGGCCGCGCCGCATGCGCCGGATACCCGGCTGGTCATCGCTGTAGTAGACCAGCGCATCGCTCATGCCTTGCGCACTTCCGAGGCAAGCTTGAGCACTGCATCGCCATCGTCTTGCTTGATGTAAAGCGCGGGATCATCCTGCGTTCCGTTCCGGGTCACTTTGGTGCCCTTGATCGTACGGGTGGTCCGTTCCGGGAAGATACTTTGCACTTTGCCGCTGGCCGTGCCATCGCCCCAGTCCCACTCGACTGCGTTGCCTTCGGAATATGCCATGATTGTCTCCCTTGATTGTCTATTGATCAACCAAGGGGCGGGCCGGTTGGTTCCGTCAGACCCGCCAGCGCAGCAGCCGCCGCTCCAGCACACCGATCGCCCAAGACAGGGCCACACCCAACACAGACAGAATAACCACGCCGGCAAACAAGCGCTCCAGATCGTAAAGGCTCCCTGCCTCTAAGATATACGCTCCCACCCCGTATTGCGCGCCCAGCATCTCGGCGGCGACAAGGAGGATGATCGCGATGGTAAGCGAGATCCGCAGCCCCGAGAGTATTCCCGGCATCGCCCCCGGCATCACGATCTTGCGCACGATCGACCACCACGAGAGGCCAAAACTCTGCCCCATGCGGATCAGCGTGCGGTCCACGTTATCCACCGCCGCGTAGGTCGCCACGACTGTGGGCGTGAAGGTGCCAAATGCGATGAGCGCGTATTTGCTGGCCTCGTCAATGCCGAACCAGATCACGAACAGCGGCAGTAGCGCGATCTTGGGGATCGGGAAAATCGCCGCAACCAGCGGCACCAATCCTGCACGCGCGTAGGCGAACAGCCCAATCATCACCCCCACCGAAATGCCCAGCGCCGCCCCTATGGACGCACCAACGGCAAGACGGCTCAGCGAGGGCAGCAAATGCTTGAACAGCATCCCGCTCTGCCACAGCTCGACAAATGTGGCCAGCACATCGGAGGGCCGCGGCAACGTCAGCGCAGAGATAAAGCCGGTCCGCGTGCCCCATTCCGCCAGCGCGATCAGTACCACGAAAACCGCAAGCCCAAGCCCGCGCACGTGAACGGGCGCAAAGCCGCCGCCGCGAAAGGGCACTCTGTCAGACACAGGCGGGGCATTGCCGGGCCGCGCTGGCGCAGCGCCACCGGAGGAGATCGACTGATCAGACATGAAGCAACTCCGCATCCGCCGCCGCAGCCTCATCACGCATCAGATCCCAGAGGTGTTTTTGCTGCGCATCGAGCGTTGGATCACCGTGAGCGCGCTCTGTCAGCGGTGTATCAATCTCGACAATCTCGCAGACCTCTCCGGGCCTGCGCGACAACACCACGATTCTGTGGCCGAGCCGCACCGCCTCCGCCAGATTATGAGTGACGTAGACGGCGGTGAACGGCTGCTTGGTCCACAGCCCCACCAGATCATCCATCAGCAGTTCCCGCGTCTGGCTGTCGAGCGCACTCAGCGGCTCGTCCATCAGCATTACCGCAGGGTTGACGGCAAGCGCGCGCGCGATCGCCACCCGCTGTTTCATCCCACCCGAAAGCTGCTTGGGCAGCGCGCCAGCGAAATCCGTCAGGCGCGTGCGCGCCAGCACATCGGCGATGATCGCTTCGCGGTCTGCCAGCTTGTGATCCTCGAGCACCAGCGCCACATTCCCCTCGACCGTGCGCCACGGCAGCAGCGCAAAATCCTGAAAAATGTAGGTCAGCGCATTGAGGCAACCGGCGGGCGGCGCGCCCACTTGCCGCACGGCGCCCTCGCTCGGCTGCTCAAGCCCGCCCAGAAGGCGCAGCAGCGTAGACTTGCCACAGCCCGACGGCCCCACGATGCAAGTGATCCGTTCCGATGGAATCTCCAGCGATATATCGCGCAACACGACTGTATCACTGTAGCGGTGCGTCACCGCGTCGAGCTTCAGTTCCATCCCGTCCTCCAATAAAAAGACCGGACCAAACGGCCCGGTCTCCAGTACTCTGCCGTTGGCTTATGCGCCGACAGTTTCCACAAAAGAAGTGTCGATCAAAGCATCAAGCGGGATATCCTTGCCCACAAGATCTTCCGCCTGGAACCATTCGAGCTGGTCGCGGACGGACGCCACGTTGAGCGCCGCGCCCTCGTTCAAACGCATCGTGCCGTTGATGATCGACGGTGCCGCCTTCTCGCGCGGCTGGTCGGTATAGACATACTGGTGCAGCAAATCGACCATCGCCGCCTCGCCCTCGTCGCCACCGGAGCGTGCGATCATCGCGGCGTTGTAATCCGCCACGCCACGCGAATACGCAGCGAGGTAATCGCGCGTCATCTGCTGCTCTTCGCCAGCGTTCTTGGTCGAGGTGAAAACGGTCGTGACTTGATAATCGGGCAGATAGTCCGAGACATCGCCCACGATATGCACCGCGCCGGACGCAGCCAGCGGTTTGGCGATATGCGGCACGATGCACCAGCCGTCGATCTGCCCACTTTTTAGCGCGCCAATGATCGCGCCCACTTTTTGCAGCGGCTTATACGTGAGGCTGATCCCCTCGGCCGCGGCCATTTTCGCGCCCATATAGTGGAACGACGATCCTGCCGTGCTCATACCGAAGGATTTGCCATCTAGCATGGTCGGCGCGGTGACACCGGCCTGAAACGCGGCATCCGACACGATAAACTTCTGGCCGTCGATCCCCGGCTCTTCCTGCAATGCGCCACCAATAACCTTGATCGCGCCCTTGTCGGCCAGCGAGACGAGCCCACCCGAGATCGCCGTTACGGCATAGTCCAGATCGCCGCTCGCGATCGCCACGGCCATAGGCTGGGCGGCGTCGAAAAAGCGGATCTCGACGTCAAGGCCTGCCTCCTTGAAATACTCCTTCTGGGCTGCAACGAAAGTGCCTGCGTGGCTGGTGAACGGCAGTGCGCCGAGCATGATTTTGCGACCCTGCGCGATGGCGGGTGCGGCAAGCGTCAGCGCGGCAGTCGAGGCGGCGAGCCCGCCCAAAGTCTGGCGACGTGTCAGAATGGTCATATGTAGTCCTCCCGGATGCTTTTTTTCGTACAGTGACCCCGCAACTCGGGGCGAGTCAAGCAATCTGAGTGGCCCGATTGATCCGGCAGCTTGCACAAGGTAAGAGGTGTTGACTCTCCCCCCTGCAAAGGCCGCCGCTCATGTCCTTCGACCGCTCCATCAAGATCGCCCCCTCCATTCTCGCCTCCGATTTCGCCAATTTTGGCGCGGAGTGTGCCGCCGTGGAAGCGCAGGGCGCGGACTGGATCCATGTGGATGTGATGGACGGGCATTTTGTACCCAATATCACGTTTGGCGCCGCGACCTGCGCCGCCATCCGGCCGCACATCAAGGGGATCATGGACGTGCATCTGATGATCTCGCCGGTGGATGCCTATATAGAAGACTTCGCCCGTGCCGGTGCCGACATCATCACTGCCCATGTCGAAGCCGGTCCGCACATCCACCGCACGTTGCAGGCGATCCGTGCGAACGGTGCCAAAGCGGGCGTCGCCCTCAATCCCGGCACCCCCGCCTCAGCGGTGGCCGAGCTTCTGGACCTTGCCGATCTGGTCTGCGTGATGACCGTGAACCCCGGCTTCGGCGGCCAGAAATTCATCGACATGAGCAAGAAGATCATGAGCTTGCGCGAGATGATCGGGGATCGCCCCATTCATATCGAAATCGACGGTGGTGTGGATCCTGTCACGGCGCCGCTGGTCGCGCGCGCGGGAGCGGATGTGCTGGTCGCGGGCTCTGCGGTTTTCCGCGGCGGCTCCGTCTCGGATCCGGCACCCTACGGTAAAAACATCCGGGCCATCCGCGAGGCGACAGCCGGGACATACGTTTAACGCACCGTTAATAGAGCAGAAAAACTGACCTATTGTCTCGGGTTCGAAACAAGCTCTAGGGCAGATCGCCGCCCAGAACCTCGATCATCTTGTGCTTTAGCAGCTTTCCGGTGGGTGCGGCGGGCAGCGCCGTCGTCAGAATGATATGCTTGGGCCGCTTGTAGCCCGCAAGCCGCTCCTTCACGAAGGCGCGCAGATCCTCGATCTCGGGCCGGTCCGTATCGGATACTTGAACGAAGGCGAGTACTTCCTCGTCGCCGTCCTTAACGCGCCCGACCACAGCTGACTGGATCACCTGTGGATGATCGTTCAGCGCGGCCTCCACCTCGGGCGGATAGACATTGAAGCCACCGTGAATGATCAGCTCTTTGGAGCGGCCCAGAATATGCAGGCGGTTGTGTTCATCCATCTTGCCCAGATCGCCCGTGCGCAGCCAACCACCTTCCAACAGTGCGCCCGCCGTTGCCGCCTCGTTGCGGTAGTAGCCCTTCATCACATGCGGGCCGCGCACCAGCACTTCGCCGTTCTCCTTGCCGTCCCCGCCGGGCGCCTGCGCGTCGATGCGCACTTCCGTACCCGGCGTGATCGGCCCAACCGACACATCGGGCGAACCGATGGGGTTATCCGTGGCCGACGCCCCAGAGGAAGTCTCCGTCATGCCGAAACCGTTTTGCAAGGGTAGCTCGTAGAACGCCTCCGCCTTGCGCTTCCATACAGGATCGAGCGGTGCGCCGCCCGAGGAGACATACCGTAGTTTCGGTGCGCCCAGCCGCTCCATCCCCTGCTCTTTAGTATATTGCATCACCATCGCGTGCATCTGCGGCACAGCGGGAATGATCGTGATCCCGTCCATCGCCGCCGCGTGCAGCTTTGCCGCGGAAAACCGCGCCTCGATGCGCACATGCGCGCCGGTGCAGCAGGCCCCAGTCAGCACGGAGACAAGCCCGAACACATGGCTCATGGGCAACACGCCGTATACGACATCCTCTGGCGTCATCTTGCGCAGCGCGCTCGACGCCTTGCCCCCAAAGCGGATATTATCGTGGGTCAGCATGACCCCTTTTGGATCACCAGTCGTGCCGGTTGTGTAGAGCAGCACGGCCACGTCCTCAAGATCCGGGTCGGGATCGGATTTCAGCGGAGCCAGCAAGAGCGTCCCGAAAGCACCCGAAACCTCGCTCGCCCCCAGCCGGGCGCCATGTGCCTCGGCATCAGGTGAGACATGAGCCGTCATCAGCACCGCTGCAGGCGTGGCGTGTTTGAGAACCTTGTCCACCTCCCCTTCGGTCTGGCGGGCATTAAACGGGATGATCACCGCGCCAACTTTCCACGCCGCATGAAGCGCTGCAACCGCCGCCGCACAATTCTCGACCAGCAGCAGCACGCGGTCCGTCGGCTGGACACCCGCCGCACGTAGCGCCTCCGCCAGGTCGTCGCTCGCGCGGTCGAATTCGGCGTAGCTCCAGTGCACCCCGCTGGAATCGCTCAGCGCGGGGCTATCGGGGGCCACCGCCACGCGGTCTGTCAGAAAGTCTTGAACCCGTGCCATGCGGTGCGCTCCTTATCAGCCGTAATTCGGGCTGCGTTTTTCCAAAAATGCGGCGATGCCTTCGGCGGCTTCCGGCGCCCCCGTGGCATGGCCCATCGCGTCGCGCTCGTGGTCAAGCTGTTCGGCCTCCGTCGCGTCGTAGGCCGCCGCAACCATCGTGCGGATCGCCGCCTGAGCATCGCGCGGACCTGCCGCGAAGCGATCGGCATAGGCGCGCGCAGCGTCCATCGTGCCGCCCACTTCAGTCAGCGTATTTACGACCCCAAGGGCCTGCATCCGCTCGGCCAATACCGGCTGTGCAAGCAGGCACATCTCCATGGAGAGCTGACGCGGCAGCGCGCGGGACAGATGCGCCGTGAGCCCCCCATCTGGCACCAGCCCTGCCTTGACATAGGCAGCGACGAATTTGGCACCCTGCGCGGCCACGATGATATCGCAGGCCAGCGCAAAGCTGAGGCCCGCCCCCGCCGCACCGCCTTCGACTGCGGCGATGATCGGAACAGGACAGGCGCGCATGGCCCGGATCACGTCGTGCAATCCGTCGATCCGTGCGGTGCGCTGATCGGCCGGCATGCCCTGGCTTTTAATGAGTTGGTTGAGGTCGCCACCCGCACAAAAAAACGGACCCTCCGAGGTCAGGATGATCGAGCGGATGCGCCGCTCCGAGGCCATCGCACATGCCTCCATGATGCAGGCATAAAGTTCGGGCGAGAGCGCGCCGCGCTTGTCGGTGTTGCCGTTCCAAATGATCAGGCGATCGCCTGCGTCTTCGAGCCGTGCACTCATGTCATGTCTCCCGTCATGTCAGTTTATCTTGTGGCACGCGTTTGAACACCCCTGTGGAGTTTGCCACCAGTGTGCCGTCCTCGTGGCGTAATTCAGCGGCGATGAACAGCAGGCTGCGCCCACCTCCCGTAACGGTGCCTGTCGCGATCATGCGGCCTCGTCTGCCCGATCCGACGAATTGCGTATTCATGGAGACGGTCAGGAACGGTGCCTTGCCCGTGGCATCCACCGTGAGCGATCCGGTGCTGCCAGAGGCGTTGTCCAAGAGCGTGACAGCGATCCCCCCATGCAGCGCACCATGGCGGTTGAGGTGGTCATCGGTCACATCGAGGATACAGCGCCCGTGGGATGGGTCGCGAACATCGACGATATATCCGATAAGGCGTTGTGTGCCGGTCTCACCATGGATGAAACCGGCCTCTTCCTTCAAAGCTTCTTCAGGCTGCGGCGAGGGCAATAAACCGCTCCAGATGATGGTCCACATCGCCGAAACGGTGGTCTGCCATAATGATCCGCTTGGCGATATGGGCAAGCTCGTATTCCTGCGTCATCGCGATTCCGCCGTGCAGCTGGATCGATTCTTCGCCCACCAGACGGCCAACCCGGCCGATCAGGTTTTTCGTGGCAGAAATGTTGCGCTCGCGTACGCCGCGCGCCTCGCCCAGATTGCCCGCCGCCAAGATGACCGCAGAGCGCGCCTGCTCCATCTCGATCAGCAGATCCGCCATGCGGTGCGCAAGCGCCTGAAACGTGCCGATGGGACGACCGAACTGCTTGCGCTGGCCCAGATAATCTTTGGTCAGGCGGCAGGCCGTTTCCATCGCACCCAGCGTCTCGGCGGTTTGCGCCACGTTCGCAGCAGCGATCCGCGCTTCGATCGCGGCGGACGCTTTGCCAGCCTCACCCAACCGTGCGGAGGCGGGCAGCACCACATCTTCCAGCGTGACCTCGGCCGCGCGGCCACCGGCCAAAAGCGCGTAGCCTTGAACCGTGAGCCCTTTGGCATCTTTTGGAACCATGAAAAGCGATATCCCGCTCTCATCATCCTGCTCGCCACTTTCGCGGGCCGAGACGATCAGCACATCGGCGGCCTCCGCATTCACCACCACGGCCTTGCGGCCGTTGAGGATGATCTCATCGCCCTTCTCGGTCGCGCTGGTGCTCACTCGCGTCAGATCATAGCGGCTGGAAGGCTCGCCATGCGCGAAGGCCAATTGCAGCGTGCCTGCGATGATTTCCTCGATATGCGCCTGCTGATCCTCGTTGCCCAGATCGGCGATGAGGCCGCCTGCAAGAACGGCGGTATCAAGGAATGGCTCGACCACACCCGCGCGGCCAAGTTCCTCGAACACAACGGCGATGTCGAAGCCTTTGCCGCCAAAACCGCCCTGCTCTTCGGTGAAGAGCGCGCCGATCACGCCCAACTCCGCCAGTTCGGCCCAGATCTCCGACGACATGCCGCTGTCGCTCTCGAGAATCTTGTTGCGCGTCGCCGTATCGTAGCGGTCGCGCAGGAACCGGCGCAGCGTGTCTTGCAGCATTTGCCGCTCTTCGGTCAGATCAAAATTCATGTGATCAGCTTCCCATCGTTACTTTTGCAATGATCCCGCGCTGGATCTCGTTTGATCCACCGAAGATCGAAAGCTTGCGGTTGTTGAAGTATTTCGCAGCGACCGGCCCTGCGCCCAGCGGATCGGGAATCATGGCGTTGCTGCCCTCGACGGCCTCGGATGCAAAGGGCATCGCGTAGACACCTGCCGCACGGCGCGCCAGATCATTGATCTCCTGACGGATGATCGTGCCTTTGACTTTGAGCATGGACGACTCGACGCCCGGCGCCTGACCTGCCGCCGCCTTGGAGACGATGCGCATGTTAGTCGTGGACATCGCCATCAGATCGATCTCGACCTGCGCCACACGCGCGGCGAAATGCGGGTTCTCGATGAGGGGTTTACCGCCCGCCATCTCGGACCGCGCCAGCCGCTTGACCGACGCCAGACCGGCCTGGGAGAAACCGACGCCTGCGATGTTCGTCCGCTCGTGGGTCAGCAGGAACTTGGCATAGGTCCAGCCTTTGTTCTCCTCACCCACAAGGTTTTCGACGGGCACTTCGACATCCGTAAACCATACTTCGTTCACCTCGGGCGTGCCATCGAGAAGGACGATTGGGCGGACTTCGATGCCCGGTGTGTCCATGTCGATGAGCAGGAAGGAGATACCCTCCTGCTGCTTCACATCCTTGTCGGTGCGCACGAGGCAGAAGATCATGTTGGCGTGCTGGCCCAAAGTGGTCCACGTCTTTTGGCCATTCACGATGTAATGAGTGCCCGCCTCGTTCTTGACGGCGGAAGTTTTCAGCGAGGCCAGATCGGAGCCTGCACCCGGCTCGGAATAGCCCTGACACCACCAGTCCTCACCTGAGAGGATACGCGGCAGCCAATAATCGTTCTGCTCCTGAGAGCCGAAATTCTGGAGCACAGGCGCCAGCATGCCCAGACCGAAGGGGACGATCCGCGGCGCAGAGCGCGCAGCCGCTTCTTCCTCGAAAATGTGCTTTTGTACGGCGTTCCACTCGGCGCCACCGAATTTCTTGGGCCAGTTGGGCGCCAGCCAGCCTTTTTCGTTCAGGATCGCATGCCAGTTTTCCATGTCGGCTTTGGTCAACTCGGCCTTGCCGCGCACTTTTTCCTGCATCTCCGGAGTAACCTTCTCGTCCAGAAAGGCGCGCACTTCGTCTCGGAAATCAATCTCTTCGGGGGAATAGCTCAGGTCCATGGTTGGTTCCTCTTCGTCTGTTATCGGTTGCCCTACGCAACGCTACTTAGCGCCCGCGCGGTTCAGGTCATCAAAGCTGCGGCCGTCGGCCACAAGGGTCTCGAGCAGGGGGGCGGGCTTCCAGAACCATGCGTCGTCTCTCGCATAACGCTCGATATCGGCCAGCACATCCCCCAGCCCCTGCAAATCGGCCCATTTTAGCGGCCCGCCCCAAAAGCGCGGGAAGCCGTAGCCGAACAGCAGTACCATATCAACGTCCGCCGGGCGTCGGGCGATCCCCTCCTCCACAACTTTCGCCGCTTCGTTCACCATCGCACACATATAGCGCCTGACAATCTCCTCATCGCTAAAATCACGCGGCGTAATTTTCAATTCCTGCTGCTCAGCGGCAATCAGCTCGGGGATTTTGGGGTTCGGTACGCTCGCGCGCTGGCCTTTTTCGTAGAGATAATATCCCTCGCCCGTTTTCTGGCCGAAGTGCCCCTGCTCGCACAGCTTGTCGATATAGGTCGGAACGCGCTCTTGAGGGTGGCGGTCGGGTGCCTTGCGCTTGCGGGTCATCCAGCCGATGTCGAGGCCCGCCAGATCAGCCACGGCGAAGGGGCCCATGGCAAAGCCGAAATTCGTGAGCGCGCGGTCGATCTGGTAGGGGGACGCGCCGTCGAGCACCATATGATCCGCCGCTGTGCGATAATGCGCCAGAATGCGGTTGCCGATGAAACCGTCACAGACCCCTGCCCGCACGGAAATCTTGCCCAACTGCTTGCCCAGATCGAAGCCTGTCGCCACCACATCGGGGGCAGTCTTGTCGGCCACTACCACTTCGAGCAGCTTCATCACATGGGCGGGAGAGAAGAAATGGAGCCCGATCACATCCGCAGGGCGCGACGTTGCAGCGGCGATTTCATCGATGTCCAGGTAGGATGTATTGGTAGCAAGGATCGCGCCGGGCTTGCAGGCCGCATCGAGCTTGCCGAAGACCTCCTTCTTGACGTCCATATTCTCGAATACCGCTTCGATCACCAGATCGATGTCGCTCAATGTGGCGTAGTCGGTTGCAACGGTGAGAGCCTCGGTCGTGAGCCTGTCAAACTGCTCCTGCGAGATCTTGCCACGCTTGAGCGCACCTTGCAGATTGCCCTCGATGCGGCCACGCGCGGCGGCCGCCTGCTCCTCTCCCGTCTCGATCAGCACCACTTTCATTTTTGCCAGAAGCGCGGCAGTGGCGATGCCTGCGCCCATCGTACCGCCGCCTATGACGCCGATAGCCTCCAGCGGGCGCGGGGCCACACCCTTCAGTTCGGGCAGATTGCTCACAGCACGCTCGTTGAAGAATGCGTGGATCATTCCCTTGCTCTGATCGCTGGCCAGCATCTGAGAGAACAGTTCCCGCTCGCGCTTCATACCAGCTTCAAAAGACAGTTCGCTGGCGGCCTGCACCGCGCGCACGGCGGCGCCTCCGCTGATCTGCCCGCGCCCCTTTTGCATGACGCCCTCGTAGGCCGCATCCCAGTCAATCGGTTCCGCCACAGGCAAGTCCGAGACCGGACGGCGCGGAGCACCGGTTTTGAGCAACTCTTCCGCATAAGAAAGCCCCACCTCCTGTGGATCACCGCTTGCGATTGTGTCGATGATCCCGAGCGAGAGTGCCTCCTCCGCTTTGATCTGGCGGCCCGACGTGACGATCTCGATCGCACGGTCCGCACCGGTCAGACGCGGCAGGCGCTGGGTGCCGCCCGCTCCCGGTAAAAGCCCCAGATGGACCTCCGGCAGACCCACGCGCGCATCCGGCTGCGCCGTGCGGTAATGCGCCGACAGCGCCACCTCCAGCCCGCCCCCCAGCGAAACACCGTGCATGGATGCCACCACGAACAGCGGTGAGGATTCGATCCGGTTGCATAGATCGGGCAGAAAAGGCGCGACCGGCGGCTTGCCGAATTCGGTGATGTCCGCCCCGGCGATGAACGCGCGCCCGTCACCTACGATCACCACCGCTTCAATCCCTGTCTCCGCCTCCGCGCGGTCCATTCCCTCGCTCAGCCCCTGCCGCACGGCCTGCGAGAGCGCATTTACGGGCGGGTTCTGAAGGCGTAGGACGGCCACTGGGCCATGGGATGTGTAGGAGACGGGATCGGACATATTTGGTTCCTTCAATTGACGTGGTCCCGGCGGCCTCAAATGCAGAGCCTGCTCCGCTCAGGAGAAGCAGGAGTGTGCAGCCGCCGGGCGCTCAGATCAACAGGGATTGCTGTTGGGGTAAAGCCCCCAGTGACGTCACTCCCTCGTTCGACTAAGCACCCCAACTCCACGAGGGCGTCCTGGCAGACGCTGCAGGCAAAACACGGCGGCGCGCAGCACCTGATCACTTGGTCGAAAAGCTAAGGAGGGCACGAGAGGCAGAGCCCTTCATATTGGCCGGAGGGATTCGAGGCCCGTCCGGCCTGTCTGCGCGGGTCAGGACGGGCGCAGGCCCAGCATCTGGCGCGCTTGGACCGGGGTCGCGACCGCACGCTCGTATTTCTCGCACAGATCTACGGCCCGCTTTATCAGGGCCGCGTTGGACGGGGCGAGCCTATCTTTATCGAGGCGGACGTTATCTTCCAGTCCGGCGCGCGCGTGGCCGCCTGCGGCGATGGCCCAGTCGTTCAGCGTGATCTGATGGGGGCCAATTCCAGCGGCGCACCAAAGTGCATCGGGGATCAGGCGCTCGACGGTTTTGATATAGAAGTCAAATGTTTCCCGGTCGACGGGCATCGCATTTTTAACCCCCATGACGAACTGGACGTAGAGGGGGCCGGGGATGCGGCCGTCGCGGTTCATTTCGGCGGCTTTGTGGATGTGGCTGAGATCGAAGGCTTCGATTTCGGGCTTCACCTCGTGTTTGACCATCTCGGACGCGAGCCAATCGACCAGCTGTGGCGGGTTCTCGTAGACGCGGGTGGGGAAGTTGTTGGAGCCGACGGAGAGGCTCGCCATGTCGGGTCGAAGATGCAGCATGCCGCCGCGCGCCTCGCCCGCGCCGGAGCGACCGCCCGTCGAGAATTGTATAATCATATCGGGGCAGTGCTTGCGCAGTCCCTCTTGCAACGCAGCGAATTTATCGGGGTCGGAGCTTGGCGTCTCATCCTCGTTACGGACATGCGCATGGCAGATGGCGGCGCCTGCTTCATAGGCCTCGTGGGTGCTCTCGATCTGTTCGGAAACGGTGATGGGTACCGCAGGATTGGCGGCTTTGGTCGGCACGGAGCCGGTGATGGCGACGCAGAGGATGCAGGGGGTCATGATGGTCTCCGTTGACGAAAATTGCGTGTCACGCTTTCTATACCTCCCGTACAGCCCCCGTACAGCCCCGGGTGTGGTTGTAAACATACCAAAAAGCATCGCAGAGGCCTCGGAACCAACGGGCTGTTCGCGCATTGGGGTGGGAACAAAAGGAGAATATCATGGAAAACCCAAAGTCAGAACCCACTGGAAACGCCGTCAAGGATCCCGAGGACTGGGTCACCGGTGACGAGCCGATGACGGGCGCGCAGGCGAGCTATCTCAAGACGCTGTGCGAGGAGACCGGCGACGACTTCGACGGCGATCTGACGAAGGCCGCCGCATCGGAGCGGATCGAGGCGCTCAAAGAGAAAGCCGGACACTGAGGAACCGGGCTGCGTCTCGTGGCGTTGGTGGGTATGACCTTATGTCGAGGAGACAGCACCATGTTCAAGATCACCGTATTGGTTGCAGCGCTGCTAGCGCTTGCCGCTTGTGAAACCGCCGAAGGCTTCGGGCAGGACGTCCAGAACGTCGGTTCGGAAATCGAGGAAGCTGCCGAATAGGCATTTCCCGACAGTTGACCTGAAAAGCCGCCCGCGCCGTTGCGTTGGCGGCTTTTTTCATAGGCTCGGTCGCTACCGCTTTTTCACGAACTCGGTCAGGATCACGATACGCTGGCCCTCGACGCGACCTTCGATGTGGGCGTCATTGTCGGGGACGAGAGCGATCTTGTGAACGGCGGTGCCGCGCTTGGCGGTGAAGCCCGCGCCTTTTACGTTGAGATCCTTGACAAGCACGACAGTATCGCCGGAATTGAGCGGCTGCCCATTGGCGTCCTTGTGACCAGAGGCGAGCGGGACGTTATCGGCCCAAGCCTGGGTTTCGTCATCCAGATAGAGCAGCTCCAGAAGATCCCCTGCCCAATCCGTGCCAAGCTTGGGGAGAATGCGCGCGGCGAGGACCTGAATGGCAGGATCGTCGGACCACATGGTGGAGGCGAGCGCGCGGAAATGATCGGGATTGGGCGCGCCATTGGTCAGGTGATCGGCGCAGACGCCGCATATCTCGACAGAGGCGTTATCGGGGCCGCCGGGGACGGGGACGGTGGTCAGCGGCGTGTCGGGCGTGGCGCAGAGGGGGCAGGTCATGGGGCAGCCTTCGGATCAGGGGGTTTTAGCGGATGTACCACCGATCAGGCTTGGCTGCATGTCGTTTGTCGGGTTCGGACCAGTCCATTTGTTTCAGGACGGCGTAGGTTATCGGGAGGGAGAGAAGCCCGCCTGCGATCATGGAAGTGATCATGGTGGGCCATGAGAAGTAGCCGGCGACGATAACGGCCACGACGAAGGTGCCGGAGAGGGTGCTGAAGACGATGGAGTAGATGGCGAAGGCGAAGTGGATCATGAACGGGCCTCTTTGAATTGTTTCATAGTGAACTCAAATTTTCCAAGTAGCTAATCTCCCTCAATAATATAGACAAAACCCAACCCTACATTGTAATAAATATAGGTGAAACATAGGGAACATAACATGGTAAAAATAAACATTAACTTATCAAAAGGCATAATTGACCTCGATGCCGAAGCTGATGAAGTAGAAGCTGCAACCGAACAAGCATTGCGGCTAATGGAAAAGTTGCAAGATATCGGTAGGTTTGCACCAAAGCAAAACAACTCATATTCAGGCGAACAAAGTGGCAATACTATCGATGAGACGCAAGTATTCGAGAAAAATCTCGCGCCCAAAGATAACAGTGAAAAACCGAAGCGAAAAAGGGGTAATAGCCAATCAAGAGACTGGCAGTTCAACCCTCGGCTGTTGCAAGATGAAGAATGGGCAGGTTTGAAAGAGTTTTTTGACTCGAAGAACCCGAACACTCAGAACGAAAAAGTTGCAGTACTCTGTTATGCTCTCAACATTCCAACTGGCCGACCAGCTTTTGACGGTAATGAAATTCATTCTGCCTTCCGCACCCTAGGCGAGAAAACGCCCGCAAATTTGACTGGTGTCTTGGGGAACATGGCAACATTAGGATTAGGCCATTCCAGTGATGGAAAATTCACATTAGGATTTAAAGGCAAACAATTAGTTGAACACGAACTTCCGAAAGAAAAGAGCACAGCTAAGTGAAGGTAGATTTCGAAAGGCTCAGATCAGCACCCAAGTTTCGTGAAAGCACCCGCGCCAAGCAATCAGAAATTTTGCTTTGGGCAATGAACTTAGAAACAAGCGAGCCTGTCTCTCATAAAGATGTCGCTGAAATGCTGTTCGCTCTTGGCTTTCCAAAAGCGAACTTGACGAGAATAAAGGACCAATTTCGAAAATCAAAAGGGATTAGGGCTGCTGGAAAAGAGCTTTTCCTTCCCGCGATCTCATTCTCTGATCACTGCCAGGAAGTGTTTGGTGATCTATTTGAGGAAATTGTGGTTTTTTCCCACGAACGCCTACAGAAATCTAGATACTTGCACAGTCATGCTGCCGAAGGGCTGCACTCGATGACCGAGTTTTATTGTATCCTATACCTGATTGAAAACTCAATTAGAGGACATATTGAAGAAACGCTCTCTAAATCCATCGGACAAAATTGGTGGGATACTGTCGCATCGGCTGCTATGAAACGAAAGCACGATGACCGTACACAGAAAGAAGCAAAGAATAAGTGGGCTCCAGTAAGATCAGAATTCGGTCCATTTTACTCTATTGACTGGCCTGATCTTATTACAATAATTCGAAAAGAGCATGATCACTTTAGAAACTCTATTCCAGACATTTCATTTATGCATCGATTTGAAGACCTATCAAGCTACCGGAATATTGTAGCTCATAATGGTGTGCTAAACGATGAAACTGCGCTTCCAAGGCTGAAAATTTACTACAGTGACTGGCTCAAGCAAGTAAATTAGCATGAACTTTGAAACACCCTGAGCTCTTAACCCGCACCCAGTGGGAACGCGCATTGCTTTGCAATACGCTGCCTCCCACCGTCGCTAAAAATGATCGGCTTTTAGCCGTCCATTTTTAGCGCTGAAATAAACGCCTCCTGCGGAATATTCACGCTCCCGAACTGACGCATCTTCTTCTTACCCGCCTTCTGCTTATCCAGCAGCTTGCGTTTACGCGACGCGTCGCCGCCGTAGCATTTGGCCGTCACGTCCTTACGCATGGCGGACAGCGTCTCGCGGGCAATCACCTTGCCGCCAATCGCCGCCTGGATCGGGATTTTGAACATGTGGCGGGGGATGAGGTCTTTTAGTTTTTCGACCATGGCGCGGCCGCGCATTTCGGCGCGGTCGCGGTGGACCATCGTGCTCAGCGCGTCCACAGGCTCGTCGTTGACGAGGATGGACATTTTGACCAGCGCGTCCTCGCGGTAGCCGATCATCTGGTAGTCGAAGCTGGCGTAGCCCTTGGTCACCGATTTGAGGCGGTCGTAGAAGTCGAACACCACTTCGTTCAGCGGCAGGTCGTAGACGACCATCGCGCGGGATCCTGCGTAGGTGAGGTCCATCTGGATGCCGCGGCGGTCCTGGCAGAGTTTGAGCACGTCGCCGAGGTATTCGTCCGGCACGAGGATTGTCGCCTTGATCCGCGGCTCTTCGAGGTGGTCGACGAAGGTGAGGTCGGGCATGTCGGCGGGGTTGTGCAATTGCTGCGTGGTGCCGTCCTTCATGTGGATATCGTAAATGACGGAAGGCGCGGTGGTGATCAGGTCGATATCATACTCGCGCTCGATCCGGTCGCGGATGACCTCGAGGTGCAGCAGGCCCAGAAAGCCGCAGCGGAATCCGAAGCCCAAGGCCGCGCTGGTTTCCATCTCGTAGCTGAAGGAGGCGTCGTTGAGAGCGAGCTTCTCGATGCTGTCGCGCAGGTCCTCGAACTCGGCCGCGTCCACGGGGAAAAGGCCGCAGAAGACCACGGGCTGTGAGGGCTTGAAGCCCGGCAGCGCCTTGGCGCAGGGTTTCTTCTCATGCGTGATCGTGTCGCCCACGCGGGTGTCGCGGACCTGTTTGATCGAGGCGGTGAGGAAGCCGATATCGCCGGGGCACAGCTCGTCGATCTCGGTCATGGCGGGACGGAAGACGCCGATACGGTCGACATGGTGGACGGAGCCGTTTTGCATCATCGTAATGCGGTCGCCCTTTTTGAGCTTTCCGTCCATGATGCGGACGAGGACGATCACGCCAAGATAGCTGTCGTACCAGCTGTCAACGAGCATCGCCTTGAGCGGCGCGTCGAGCGTGCCTTTGGGCGCGGGAAGGTGGTGGACGATGGCCTCGAGCGTCTCGACGATGCCCTCACCTGTCTTTGCGGAGACGCGGATGGCACCGGAGGCGTCGATGCCGATGACATCTTCGATCTGTGCGGCGACGCGGTCGCAATCGGTGGCGGGCAGGTCGATCTTGTTGAGCACGGGTACGATTTCATGATCAGCGTCGATGGCGTGGTAGACGTTCGCGAGAGTCTGCGCTTCAACGCCCTGCGTGCTGTCCACCACCAGCAGAGAACCTTCAACCGCGCGCATGGAGCGGGAGACCTCATAGGCGAAATCGACGTGGCCGGGGGTGTCGATCAGATTGAGGACGTAATCCTCACCGTTTTTGGCGGTGTAGTTGATCCGCACGGTCTGGGCCTTGATCGTGATTCCCCGCTCGCGCTCGATGTCCATGCTGTCGAGCATCTGCGCCTTCATATCGCGCAGGGACACTGTGTTCGTCTCTTGGATGAGGCGATCAGCGAGGGTGGATTTACCATGGTCGATGTGGGCGACGATGGAGAAATTGCGGATGTGTGAAAGTGGTGTCATAGCATGGATATGGTGGGGTTTTGAGGGGCGGTCAAGGTGGATGATGTCGCGGGGGGTGGTGGTTTGGCTGGTGCCGATTTCTCGGATCGAAAAAAGGCGGAAGCTTGGCTGGAAAAGCAAAGTATTGAGGTGTGCTGTGCCTTGGCCAGTCGCGCCGCATTGAGGGTATGTGCAAATCTTTGCATTGAAGATTAGCCAAACTTTCCATTGCTTGCCCTCCCTTACTTCAGAGCGATGCTCACATCTACAGTTCGCGGATTGGGGCGAACCTCAGATGCGGATTGGCTGCGCTCAGCATCCGTCCTTGCGCACACTGCGGCCGACCCCCCTTCTTCCCCTTTATCCACCCATCCTGCTGCCTACTCCGGTGACTCGATCAGTTCAGCAGCGTACGTCGCCGCCGCTGATAACTCCACCGACTCCGCCTCAGCCGCAGCCTCCGCCCTCTTCAGCTCAGCCAGCGCCGCCTCCGCCGCTGACCTCGTCGCATCCGGCCAATCGGGCCACGCCGCCGCCTTCGGATCCGGCCACCCCGCCGCCAAGTGGGCCGCGTTCAAAGATTCAACTCGCACGGACATCACGGATTATTTGATTAAGCTCTGGCATGATATTGAGGTGCCGAGGGGCATTGCTGAAAACCATGATACGTTTTTAGCAATCCTCAAGTCGGACGCCACGAAGTGGGTCTTTTGGCATGATTGGTATCTTGGCATGTGGGAGGGGCGGTTTACGGATTGGGATCTGGCCATCGATGTGGCGAAGATACCAGATGATGTTTGGGAGGAGGGAGCGAAGGCAGTAGCAAAAGCCATCCACGAGATTGAAGCGCGTCAGGAAACTGACCTGCCGCGTCCTGACAATGTCCCCGAATTAGATCGCAGCAAGCTACTAAATTATGTCCAGAAACTGCTCGCCAATCCTGATATGACCGCGCTGGCAGCTGAGGGCGCTGCGCAGACGCTGCGGCAGGCGATTGCGACCTATCTGAGAGACGCGCCTGCCAATACCTTGCCGGACGCGTTGGCGCATCTGGAGGGGTTGCCCACGCTGCTTGACGGAATCGCGACGCTGGCGAAATCTGGTGGGAGATCAGAGGCGAAGGTACGCCAGATGGCGGACCTTATTGAAGCGTTGAATGCGAAGGTTGCGCAATTGGAAGCGCAATTGAAAGAGGCGCGGACCAAGACCGTGAACGGTCTGTTTACGCAGAATATGTTGCGGGCTGCTGGTACGGCCTTTGGCGCTGGTGCTGTTGCGACTTTGGGCCTGTCGGTCAGGCACTTCTTCGGGGAATGGCCCGACGAGTTCACCTTGGAGAATTTGCGCGGCTTCCTAATCGACTTAGAGACCGCTACTCCAATAGAAAGCACTAACTCCTCACTGCCGCCAGCGACTGACGTTTAAGCCAACTCCCCATTTGCGCCAAAACGCGAATCCGTGCATACTGCTGCGCAGAGCAGATAACGCCGCGCTTAATGGGGACAACCTCAACTGCGGCATGAGACAAAGGCAGAGATGATGAAATCAACGGTTTTGGCGCTGATTGCGCTGTCTACGCTTGCGGCCTGTGGCGGCGGCGCTACGAATTACACGACTCGGGGCGCCTTTGCGCCGCAGGTGCTTTATGCGACCGGGCCGATACAGCGCGCCTGTATGTCGCAGGGTCGCCGCGATGCGAGCTCGGCGCGGTGTGGCTGTGTTCAAGCGGTGGCGGACCGCGAATTGTCCGGCTCCGAGCAACGGCGCGGCCTCAAGGTGTTCAAGGATCCACATAGATTACAGGTCTGGCGCCAGTCCGACAATGCATCCGACAATGCGTTCTGGAGCACGTGGAAGTCCTTTGGCGAGAGCGCCGAGCGGTTTTGCTCTGCCGTTTGACATCCAAGATTTCACAGCAAAGGAATGAGAGCCGACAAGCGCGCTTCGGGCGGGCTTGTCCCTCAGATCTGCGCGCGCGTGGGCGGCCCGAAGCGCTCGCGCAGGCGGCCTGAGATCTGATCACGGGCGGCGCGGAACTGAGCAAGTGTGGCCTCGCGGCCCTCACCCAGTCCCGTGGGATCAAGGATGGGCCAATACTCGACATCGAGATGGAAAAAACGGGTCAACTCCAGCGCGCGGCGCTGGGAGGCAGGCGACAGCGCGATGACCAGATCGAAGGAGCTCAGATCGTCACCCCAATCCTCCATCTCGTCGAAGCTACGGGAGCGGTGGCGCGAGAGCTCGACCCCGATTTCTTGGCACACTGCGATGGAGAAACCATCAATCTCAAGATCGTTTTTAACACCGACCGACTGCACGTAGACTTCCATACCATAGAGCTGTTTCATCAGCCCTTCGGCCATCGGCGAGCGGACGGCATTGTGATCGCAGCAAAAGAGGACCGACTGGGGCAGCTCCTGCGTCACCCCTCAACCTCCGAAATGCAGAACGCAGATGAGGGTGAACAGGCGGCGCGCGGTGTCGATGTCGATCTCCGCTTTGCCCTCCAGACGCTCCTGAAGCACGCGGGATCCCTCCATGTGGATACCGCGGCGTGCCATGTCGATCGTCTCGATTTGGGCTGGGGGCAGCTTTTTGACGGCATCGAAGTAGCTCTCGCAGATCTGAAAATAATCCTTCACAACCTGACGGAAGGGCCCAAGCGAGAGGTGGAACTCCGCCGCCTTTTCGGCGCTTTCTGTGGCGACATCAAACACAAGCCGTTTGTCGCGGATCGACAGGCCGAGATGGTACGGTCCCGTGGGGGCGGGCCGATCGTTGCGTGCTGGCAGCACGAAAGTGTTGTCCTCCAGCAGATCGAACATGGCAACGCGGCGTTCCTGCTCGATCTCGGCGGTTGGCGGCGGCAGATTGGCGTCATCGAGGACGATATGGGTGATGCGCGACATGGCAGGCGGCTCCGGCGGATAGATTCTGCACGTGTTTAGAGCAGCGCGCCGCCCGGAGCAACGCTCACCCGTTGAGCTTGCGCAGACGGGCGGTGACGGAAAGGCCGTGCGCTTCGAGGCTTTCGGAGGCGGCGAGGCGTTCAGCGGCAAGGCCAATGGCCCGCAAGGCTTCGGGCGTCATGTGGGCCAGCGTGGTCCGTTTCATGAAATCAAGTACCGACAGGCCGGAGGAAAAGCGCGCGGAACGTGCCGTGGGCAGCACGTGGTTAGGGCCACCCACGTAGTCACCGATGGCCTCTGGCGTCCACTGTCCGAGGAAAATGGCGCCCGCGTGGGTGATCTGCGCACTTAGGGCGTGCGGATCAGCAACGCAAAGTTCAAGATGCTCGGGAGCGATGCGGTCTGTAAGCTTTGCTGCGACATCAAGATCGGGAACCGTGATGATCGCGCCGAAGTCGCGCCACGAGGGGCCGGCGATATGCGCGCGCTGGAGGGTCTCGAGACGTTTTTCCACAGCCTGCGCCACGGAGCGGCCAAAGCTCGCATCGGTGGTGATGAGAATGGATTGCGCACTCTCGTCATGCTCGGCCTGGCTGAGCAGATCGAGCGCAATCCAGTCAGGATCGTTGTCGCCGTCGGCGACAATGAGGATCTCGGAAGGGCCCGCGATCATGTCGATGCCCACTTTGCCGAATACCCGGCGTTTGGCGGCAGCGACGAAGGCATTGCCGGGGCCCGTGATCTTGTCCACGGGCGCGATGGTATCGGTACCGTAGGCAAGCGCCGCCACCGCCTGTGCACCGCCGATGCGGTAGATCTCGTCCACCCCGGAGATATGCGCGGCCATCAGCACCAGCGGGTTGAGGATGCCATCTGGCGTGGGCACGACCATGGCGAGGCGCTTCACGCCCGCGACCTTGGCCGGGATCGCGTTCATCAGCACCGAGCTGGGATAGCTGGCCAGACCGCCGGGCACATAGAGCCCCGCGGCGGAGACGGCCGACCAGCGCCAGCCCAGAGTGGCGCCAGTCTCGTCGGTCCACTCCTCGTTATGCGGCAGCTGGCGTTCGTGGTAGGCGCGGATGCGGGCGGCGGCGAGTTCCAGTGCGTCGCGGTCCTGCGGAGGAACTTCTCCAACCGCCCGCGCAATCTCATCTGCCGTGATGCGCATCGTATCCGGCGTGAGAGTGATGCGGTCAAATTTCGCCGTAAGATCAATGACAGCTGTATCGCCGCGCGCGCGCACGTCCGCGATGATTGCGGCCACCGTTGCGTCCACATCGGGGCTGTCCTCGCGCTTGGCGTTCAGGAGCGCCGTGAAGGCGGCCTCGAAATCGGGGGCGGTCGCGTCGAGGAAAACGGGCATGTCGGGGGCTCCTGTATTGAAGCACGGAGGTAGCGGGGTTTTGCGTTGCACTCAAGAGGGGTGCGGCAGGATGCGCACCGGGTGCCGGACGATACGTGAATGGGCAAAATCGAGCGATGGACCCGCTCAATCAGGATGGGCGGGCCGCTTTTTCGATGGGGCGGTATAGGGGCGGGTCACATCCTTGAGCGTCACATCGAGCGCTTCGACGGAGAGACGGATCGCACCGTCACCGGCGAGCGTGAGGGTGATGTGGCCCGAGGGCGCATCCGTGGGCTCGAAACCTATGTGCAGCAGCGACAGCACCGTATCGGCATCGCCCTTTGGTACACCCTGGGAGGCGACGGATTGGACCGTGTTGAACATCAGCACGGATTGCACCCGCTCCGGGGCATGGCGCCCTGCCCCTTTATCCTCCCACCGCATTCTGTTGAGCAGGAGAGCGAAGCGGCCATCGCGCCGGTGCCAGCGCATCTCGGACGCGGGGAACACGGCATCCTGCGCCAGTGAGGAGAGAACGGTGAGATCCTCCACATCCAGAGCGCCGAGATTGAGCGGCGCCTCTGCACCGTCTTCGAATTTTGCATCTTCGGTCATTCGTCTTTAATCCGTTCAATATCGGCGCCCACGCCGCGCAGCTTTGCGACCACATGCTCATAGCCACGATCCAGATGATAGACGCGGGCGACCTTCGTTTCGCCCTCAGCCGCCATGCCAGCGAGAATGAGCGAGACGGAGGCGCGCAGATCGGTCGCCATGACCGGAGCACCTTTGAGTTTCTCAACGCCCGTGACGACGGCCTTGCCGCCGTGCACATCGATGCGCGCGCCCATTCGGATCAGCTCCGGAGCATGCATGAAGCGGTTCTCGAAGATCTTTTCTTCCAGCGTCGAAGTACCTGTGGCGGTACACATCAGCGCCATCATCTGGGCCTGAAGATCGGTGGGGAAGCCCGGGAACGGCTCTGTCGTGACATCGACTGCACTCACACGGTCATCGCGGCGCCTGACGCGCAGGCCGCCTTCGGTCTGGGTGACATCGATGCCTGCGGCGTCGAGCTTTTCACAAAACGCGCCGATAAGATCGAGACGTCCGCCGAGCAACTCGACCTCACCGCCGCAGATGGCTGGCGCGAGCATATAGGTGCCAAGCTCGATCCGGTCGGTTACCACGGGATGGGTGGCCGCACCGAGACGGTCAACGCCCTGAATGGTGATGGTGGAGCTGCCATCGCCCTCGATCTGGGCGCCCATGCGGCGCAGGCAATCGGCAAGGTCGACGATCTCGGGCTCGCGCGCGGCATTGTTGATGACCGTGGTGCCCTTGGCCAGCGTTGCGGCCATCATGATGTTTTCGGTGGCACCAACGGAGGCGAAGGGGAAATCGATGACGGCGCCCTTTAGACGGCCTCCAGCAGCCTTGGCGTAGAGGTAGCCCTCGCGCAGGTCGATGGTCGCTCCCATTTTCTCCAATCCGGTGGTGTGGATGTCCATGGGGCGCGCACCGATGGCGCAACCGCCCGGCAGCGAGACTTCCGCGTAGCCCTCGCGCGCCAGAAGCGGCCCGAGCACCAGATTGGAGGCGCGCATCTTGCGGACGATATCATATTCCGCACGCGTATTTATCGTGCCGTGGCTCGACATGGAGATCACACGGCCCTGCTGGAGCGTCGTGATCTCAGCACCCAGCGATTGTAGCAGCTGTGTCATAGTGCGGATGTCGCTGAGGCGCGGCGCATTGGTGAGGGTGAGCGGCTCCTCGCTCAGCAGCGTCGCTGGCATGAGCGTAAGGCAGGCGTTTTTTGCACCCGCGATGGGGATCGAGCCCTTGAGCGGCCCGCCGCCCCGTACCAGAATTGCGTCCATGCCTTAGTCTTCCTTGTCCTGCGCGCCTTGCGCTGTGCCTGTGGTGGTGCCATCAGCTGCGCGGGCACGTGCCTGCCCCTTGCGCCGCGCCATGTTGGCCTTGAGCGCTTGCGAAAGCCGCGCCTGTTTTCGCGCGGCGGCCTGCGCTTTGGCGGTTTGAGCCGATGCCGGGAGCGGTGGTCGAGGGCTGTCTTTGTCTGCCATGGTGCCTGTCTAGCGCAGGTGTCGGACGGGGTCCAGATAGCTGCGAATTTGGGTTGCGCGGCGTGGTTTTTGCCGCTACTCAGCCCGCTATCGGCGCTGTTGTAGCTCAGTGGTAGAGCGCGTCATTGGTAATGACGAGGTCGGGAGTTCAATCCTCCCCAACAGCACCATGATCTCCCGAATGGTTTTTGGCGAAGGCGCGCTTTGAAGCGGTGCCGACTGTGCGCATCTTGCGGATACGCAAAGTACGGGCGTTTAATGCTGCCGAGCCACAGATTGATTTGAGGTGGGCGGAACGGCCTGCGCTATCTGAGCAGGGCGAGCAGGGCTTGGGACGGGGTTCCCGTGACCGGCAGGCCTCTGCTTGCCTGATAGGCGCTGATGGCTTTTTCGCTGTTCGGGCCGATGACCCCATCGGCGCCATCCGTGTCGAAGCCGTTTGCGGTCAGGCGTTGCTGTAGAGCGACACGGTCATCTTTCGTCAGGCCATTGGCATCGGGCGGGAAGCTCGCGCGCAGGGGCCCTGCCCCGCCGATGCGGTCCGCGAGGTGGCCCACACCGATCGCGTAGGCATCCGAATTATTGTAGCGCTTGATCACACGGAAATTGCCTGTGACGGCAAAGCGCGGGCCACCGGGCTGGGGCTGCAGGAGGCTGCCGCCCTCAACGCCGATGCCCGCCTCGCTGCCCCACCGCAAACCGCGGGTCCAGCCGTTTCTTTCAAGATAAGCTGCGGTGGAGGCCAGTGAATCCGTTGGATCCTCGGACCAGATGTCGCGGCGGCCATCGCCGGTGAAATCAACGGCAAAGGCCTCGTAGGATGTGGGGATGAATTGGGTGTGGCCCATCGCACCCGCCCAAGAGCCCGTCATGCGGGAGGCGGGAATATCGCCGTTCTGGACGATCCTGAGTGCGGCCAGCAATTGTTTCTCAAAAAATTCCCCGCGTCGCCCGTCGAAGGCAAGGGTCGAGGTTGCGGAGATGACCGGCACATCGCCGCGCCGCTCTCCGAAAAAGCTCTCAAGGCCCCATATCGCGCAGATGATTTCAGCGTCGACGCCGTATTGATTTTCGAGCGTCTGCAGCGTGCTGCCATGTCGTGCGAAGGCGGCGCGACCTTTGGAGATGCGCTCGTCCGAGGCGGCGATGGCGAGGTAATCCTCGAGGCTGCGCTTGAATTCGGTCTGGTTCCGGTCGCGTTTGACACAGCCTGGCAGATAACCGGTACTGCGGAACGCCTCGCCCAAAGTCGATTGAGAGATGCCTCCGGAAGCCGCGCGGCTGCGAAAGCTGTTCACCCAGGCATCATAGGCCGCATTTGGAGTCGGGAGCAGATCGGCGGGCAAACCGCCAGTGCTCGCGGATGACGTAAAGCCGGACGTGGCGACCCGGCCGCACGCCGAAAGAGTGAGAGCGCCTAAGCCCAGGCCGAAATGTCTGCGAGAAAGTGTCATGTGCTGCTGCCCCAGTGTTGCTATGCCTCATCGGGCATATTTTTTTCGACATGCTACCCGATTGGGGAGAAGTGGCAACAGCATTGAAGCCCGCGCGCGGCGCCTTGCCGATGCCGCGCATCGCGCTTCAGGGCTGATAGAGCGGCACGGTGGACATGGACATCTTGGCGGAGCCGTTTTGCACATCGCGGGCATGGCTGATGTAGATGATTGTCTGATTTTTCTCGTCGAATATCCGTTTGACGCGGATGGATTTGAAGATGATCGACGTGCTCCGGCTAAACACATCCTCACCCTCGTCACTGCGGTCGATATCGCCGATCACGATCGGGCCAGTCTGGCGGCAGGAGATCGAGGAATTTGACGGATCCTCGAACCAGTTCCCTTTTTGCAAACGGTCTATGATGCCACGCTCGAAATATGTCACATGACACGTGACGCCCTTGATCTCGGGATCGGCCAGCGCCTCGATGATCAGATCGTTGCCGAGCCAATCGACATCAACGTTGCCGACCTGTTCGGCGCTGAGCACTGCGGGAAGGGCGAATAACAGCGCACAGGCGCAGAGAAAATGTTTGATCATACTCTGCAAACGCCGCAGCAGGTGCGATGTTCCGCCGCAGCGAGAATAAAGTTCAGGGTCGCAAAACACTTGCTCCGCCCGCACAAAGAACATACCAAGAACATTATGGCTAAAATGCAGATCAAAGAGAAGTTGGCGCTGTTGAGCGACGCCGCGAAATACGATGCCTCCTGTGCGTCTTCGGGCACGACCAAGCGCAGCAGTGCGGATGGCACGGGGCTGGGCAGTACGGAGGGTTCGGGCATTTGTCATGCCTATGCACCGGACGGCCGCTGCATCAGCCTTCTCAAGATCCTGATGACGAATTTCTGCATTTACGATTGTGCCTATTGCATCAACCGCGTTTCATCACAGGTGCCGCGGGCGCGCTTCACGGTGGAAGAGGTCGTGCATCTGACGACGGAATTCTATCGGCGCAACTATATCGAAGGGTTGTTCCTGTCATCAGGCATCATCAAAAGCCCCGACGATACGATGTCTGATATGGTACGCATTGCGCGGAGCCTGCGGCACGATCATCATTTCCGCGGCTACATTCATCTCAAGACGATACCCGATGCCTCGCCGGAGCTGATCGAGGAGGCGGGGCTGCTGGCGGACCGCTTGTCGATGAATATCGAATTGCCCACCGATGCGGGCATCAAGGCCTACGCGCCGGAAAAGAACGGTGACGAAATCAGGCGCGCGATGGGGCGGGTGCAGCTGCGCAAGGAGGCCGCCAAGGAGCGGACGCATACCGGGCGGCGGGCGGAGAAATTTGCGCCTGCGGGGCAAAGCACGCAATTGATCGTGGGCGCGGACGGGGCCAATGATGCCACGATTTTGCAAAGCTCGACGCGGCTCTACAGTTCTTACAAGTTAAAGCGGGTGTATTATTCCGCCTTCTCGCCGATCCCCGACAGCACGGCGGCCCTGCCCCTGATCAAGCCGCCGCTGGCGCGCGAGCATCGGCTCTATCAAGCGGACTGGCTGCTGCGGTTTTATGGGTATCAGGCGGACGAGATCGCCTCGGCGGCGACGGACGGGATGCTTGATCTGGAGATTGATCCCAAGCTTGCATGGGCTTTGGCCAACCGCGCTTCTTTTCCCGTCGATGTGAACCGGGCGGGGCGTGATATGCTACTGCGGGTGCCGGGGTTCGGGACGAAATCAGTGGCGCGGATCCTGTCGGCGCGGCGCAACGGGACACTGGGCTTCGGGGATCTCAAACGGATCGGGGCGCTGGTGAACAAGGCCAAGCCCTTTATCATCACCCGTGACTGGTCGCCCGGCGGGCTGACCGATGCGGCCAATCTGCGCGCCCGTTTCGCGCCACCGCCCGAGCAACTGAGCCTGCTGTGATCTACGCGCCCCGCCTGCCCCGGCTTGGCGCGTTTGAAGCATGGCGCGATGCAGCGCGGGCACTGGCGAGCAACGATGTGCCTGCCGACGATATTCATTGGGCGATGCAGGGCGACGACGCGGGGCTCTTTGGCGACGGGGCGCCCCTGCCTGCCCCGCGCGAAATGATGGTGCCTGCGGCATTCGTATCGCTTGCGCGTCGGGTCTGCGCGCACCGGGCACCTGGCGCGCATGATCTTTTGTACCGCGTTTTGCTGCGGTGCCGGGGCAATGCGAGGCTGCTCGGCAACCGGGCGGACCCGCAGGTGCAACAGCTTGAAGCCTGGGCCAAAAACATTCGCCGCGACATGCACAAGATGAAAGCGTTTGTGCGGTTTCGCGAGGTCACGCCGCAGGAGGCGAACCGGCGTCAATTTATCAGCTGGTTCGAGCCCGACCACCGGATCGAGGAGCTCATCGCGCCGTTTTTCGCGCGCCGGTTCGGCGATATGGATTGGGTAATCGTGACACCCCAGATCACCACGCGATGTGCGGGTGGCGATGTGAGCCACGAGGCCGTGCAGAGCGCGCGCCTGGATCTGAGCGACGAGACGGAGGAACTGTGGCGCACGTACTATGCCAATATCTTCAATCCTGCGCGCCTCAAGATCAAAGCCATGCAATCGGAGATGCCCAAGAAATACTGGAAGAACCTGCCCGAGGCCGATCTGATCCCCGGCCTCATCGCCGGAGCCGAAGCGCGGATGCGCAAGATGCAGGATGATGCGCCGAGCCTGCCGCCACTGCGCGCAGAGCGGATATTGGATCGTCTGCCGATACGCGAAGGATTGGGCGATCTGAATGCCTGCGCACGCTGCCCGATCGGCGCGATGGCGACGCAGGCAGTGGGCGGCGCGGGGCCGATGGGTGCGCCACTGATGATCGTAGGCGAGCAGCCTGGAGACCGCGAGGATCTGGCGGGGATGCCGTTTGTCGGCCCCGCAGGCCAGCTTTTCGATACGCTCGCCGCCGAGGCCGGGCTCGACCGTGATGCGGCATACCTGACCAATGCGGTTAAGCATTTCAAATTCACCCCGCGCGGCAAGCGCCGGATACACCAAAGTCCTCATAAAAGCGAAGTGGAGGCCTGCCGGGTATGGCTGGAGCGCGAGATCACGCAAGTGCAGCCGGTGTTCTTGCTGGCGATGGGAGCGACCGCTGCGCAAACGCTAACCGGCGACGGCAGCGCGCTGATGGCGCGGCGCGGCGCGGTCGAACGGGGACGCGAAGGCCTGCCCGTGCTGATCACACTGCATCCTTCCGCAATTTTGCGCAGTGAAGAAAGCGACCGTTTGCGCGCGCTGCTAGTGCAGGATCTGCGGCAGGCAGCTCGGATGCTTGAGGAAATCCGCGCTTTGTGAGCGAGCCAGGCCTACGGCACATGGCGGTCGCACAGAATCGCGGAGAAATACGGGAATGGCCATTCAACCTGCGGGCACGTCAGCGCTCTTAGCATTACCTGCGAGTTTCGACACCTTGATCTAAAATACCGTATGTCAATCACGGATGATCACACCGAATGTGCCGAATCCGGGCTCCATGATCTCTAAAAGTGTGGTGCAGGATAATGTGGGACGAAGTGGATCTGCCCTCCATCATGGACAAGATAAGCACGTGACGGCCCGGTATGGGAGCTTCACTTTCGGCAACGGTGGCAGATTGATTCAAAAGTCGACCACGATAGCTTTAACGAACTCCACGCGTGACCTGCCCGGAAGGCCTAGGCTTAGGACGCGAGGGAGGCGATCATTCATCATCATCGAGCAGGATACGCGCGGCGTTGCCCTTCTCATCGTCATATTGATCGCTGCGCACGGTCCAGATGAACGCTGCGAGCCCGACGCCGCCCAGAATGAGCGAGACAGGGATTAGGATGACGAGCACATTCATTTGATAAACCTTACGCGTTGGGAATTGAGCAGCACGGTGATCGAGGACAAGGACATGGCCAAGGCGGCGGCCAGAGGCGTGGCGTAGCCGGCCAGCGCTATGGGAATGGCAATACCGTTGTAGAGTGCTGCGATCGCGAAGTTCTGGCGCGACAGATGGCAGGCCATGCGCGAGATCCGCAGCAGCAGCGGCAGATCCTCGAAGCTGTCTTTGAGGATCACAATATCGGAAGCGCTGCGCGAGGCGTCCAGAGCGGACGCGGGCGCGATGGAGGCATGGGCAGCGGCGAGGGCCGCGGTATCGTTGAGCCCGTCACCGACCATGAGCACACGCGCGCCTTTTTTTGAAAGCTGTTGCAGATAGGCGAGCTTTGCCTCGGGGCGCATATCGGCCTGCACCGGTATGCCTAGATCAGCGGCAAAGCGCTGCGCGGGAGCGGCCGCATCGCCTGTCAAGATTTCGGCGGGCAGATCGAGGGCGGCAAGGGCGCTGCGCACACCGGTGCGAGGTGTTTCGCTTGCGGCGATCCGGCGGGGTGTCTCATCGCCGATTTTGAGGCCCAGATCGTCGAAGTCCGCGCCAAGCCAGGCTCCCCGGCCCAGACGAACTTCCCTGCCCTCCCAAGTGGCCACGATGCCCTGCCCTGCAATCTCGGTTATCTGCGCGAGGGGGACGGCGGCGCTGTCGCCCAGAGCGGCTTCAAGCGCGCGGGAGAGCGGATGATGGGAGGCTTGTGCGAGCGCTGTTGCAACCGCGCGCTCAGATATGCTCAGGTCTGCGGGCGGCGTGACAGAGGGAGTGCTGAGCGTGCCGGTCTTGTCAAACACAGCGTGCGTCACCTCAGCCAGACGCTCCAGCGCGGTGGCGTGCTTGACCAGATAGCCCAGCGAGAAGAGGCGGCTGATTGCGGCGGTGGAGACGGCGGGAACGGCAAGGCCCAGCGCGCAGGGGCATGTGATAATAAGCGTCGCGATTGCCACATTGAGCGCGTGGCGCAGATCACCGTCGTAGGCGGCCCATCCGATGAAGGCTGTGAGAGCCAGCAGATGGACGGCAGGCGCGTAGATCTGTGCGGCGCGGTCCGCAAGAGCGGTGTAGCTGTTGCGGCTATTCTCCGCGGTCTCGACCATGGCGGCCATGCGGCGCAGGGTGGTATCGGCCCCCACAGCGGTTGCGCGCAGGGTGAGCGGCGCTGCGACATTGATCTCGCCCGCTTGCAGCTGCGCATTTTTCGCTAGAGACACGGCTGCGGATTCGCCAGTCAGAAAGGAGCGGTCCATCAGCGCGTTACCCGAGAGCAGCATACCATCGACCGGCACGCGCGCGCCCGTGGGCACTGTGACCAGATCACCGATGGCGAGCGCCGAGACAGCAACGGTTCGCGCAGTGCCATCCTCGATCCGCTGGGCCGTCTGGACCTCGAGCGCGGTCAGCTCCTTTGCAGCAGAGCGTGCGGCACTGCGGGTGCGGTGATCCATGTACCGGCCAATCAGCAAGAAGAACGTGAGCGAGAGAGCAGCATCGAAATAGGCATGGGCGCCGCTGTGGAGCGTCTCGAAGAGCGACATGCCGGCGGCGAGCAGGATCGCCAGCGAAATGGGCACATCCATGTTGAGGCGGCCCACGCGCAGCGCGGTCCAGGCGGTCTGGAAAAACGGCTGGCCCGCGTAGGCGATGACCGGCAGGGCGATTGCGGCGGAGATGAGATGAAAGAGATCGCGGGTCGCGTCCGCAGCGCCGGACCAGACCGCGACCGACAGCAGCATGACGTTCATCATTGCGAAGCCCGCCACGGCCATGCGCGTCAGAAGGGCGCGACCGACAGTATCGCGCGCGCTGGTGAGCGCCTCAAGATCAAGCGGATAGGCCTCATATCCCAGATTGCGCAGGGCAGCCTCGATCCGCGCGGGATCGGCGGGGCCGGTCACCGTGAGGCGCTTGAGCGAGAGATTCACGCGCACCGCCGTGACGCCGGTGATGGAGGCGAGACCGCGCTCGATCTTGCCGATACAGGCGGCGCAATGGATATCAGGTAGCGAGAATTGCAAAGACGGACCGACACCGGGATCCTGTGGCATCACCCCACCGGCGCAGGCTGGACAGGCGGCGGTCACTTCGCATCCCTCAGGATGATGCGCTGTTGGAAGAGCGTGCCATCCTCGGCGCGAGCGCGCAGGCGCAGGTTCCAGTTTCCCGGACCACCGTTTACCTGCGCGACCAGTGCTTCACCGTTGAACGCGAAATCGGGTGTTTCGTCGGCGTGCACGCTGGTGGCGCGACCGAAGGTTGCGCTCTCGATCCGGGGCGCGATGGGCGTGCCGTTCTGGAGCACAACGAGCGAAAGAATGTGGCCCGTCAGCGTAGCCGAGACATTCCAGCCGAGCGCGAGTTGTGCGGCGCGGTCCACATCGAAGGACTGGCTGGCGACATAGGAATTTCGGACTTCAAGGCCGGGGAAGGTTTTCACCGCCTGGAAGGCCAGCGTGAGATTGACGGCGATGATGATGCTGAAGGCACCGGCAAAGCCCGCAAGGACGTGCCATCCTTTGATCTCGCGCTTCGAGGAGGCAGTTGTATCGGTCATTGGACTTCCCTTCCGTTGAAAATGGTCGTCTGGCTGGCGCGGATATCGGTGCCCAGATCCTGCACCCAAAGGCGCAGCGGCGTGCTGGTTTGGCGGGCGGCGGGATCCTGCGGGCGGGCGGTGATGTAGACGCGTTGCAGCACGGTCGTGTCGGCGGGCACTTCGAACGACAGTTGATCTTCGCGGCCTTCCAACTCGATCCGCAGGATCTCGTCACTGGTCAGGCTCAGATGGAACTGCCGGTCCTCGCCCGATTTATTGCGCAGCCGCACATCGTAGATGTTTCGGATCGAGCCGTCCGATTGCAGCACGAAGGTAGGGTTTCGCACGGGGCTTACGGTAAGCTCGATTTCGCTGCGAATGAACAGGGCGTAGACCAGTACCAGCCCGATGGACACCCACATCAGCGTGTAGAGGATGGTGCGCGGGCGCAGGATATGGCGCCAGATCGGCGCGGGGGTTGCCCCTGTCCGTTCCGCTTCCTCGTCCGACAGGGCAAGATAGTCTATGAGGCCGCGCGGTTTGCCGATCTTGTCCATCACGTCGTCGCAAGCGTCGATGCACAGCGCGCAGGTAATGCACTCCAACTGCTGACCGTTCCGGATGTCGATCCCCATGGGGCAGACGTTGACGCAGGCCATGCAATCGATGCAATCGCCATGTGTCTCGGTCTGCGCCGTCAGTTTCGGTGTGCCGCCGACCTGTGAGGCCGCCTTGGGATAAGGCGTCGGGCTATAGCGGGCCGCACCAGGGCCAGTCGCCTGCGCTTCGCGCTCGGCCCGCTCCGCAGCGGCGCGGTCGCGCTTGCTGACGTTGCCCTTGCCGCGCGGCTCCCCGCGCCATTCGCGGTAAGCGACGGTGATGGTATCGTTGTCCATCATCGCGGCCTGGATGCGCGGCCAGGGGCAAGCATAGATGCAGATCTGCTCGCGCATGAAACCGCCAAATACAAAAGTCGTCGCCGTCAAGATGGCGATCGTGATGTAGGCGGCAGGATGCGCGTCGAGCGCCAGCAGGTCGCGCAGCAGCGAGGGCGCATCGGCGAAATAGAACACCCAAGCGCCGCCCGTGGCGACAGCGATCAGCAGCCAGACCACCCATTTGGTCAGCCGAAGCCGCCATTTGCGCGCCGTCCATGGTCCGTTCCACAAACGCACGCGGGCGTTGCGGTCCCCTTCGATCCAGCGCTCCACAAGAATGAAAAGGTCTGTCCAGACAGTCTGGGGGCAGGCATAGCCGCACCAGACCCGGCCCAGCGCGGAGGTGAATAGAAACAGACCGAGGCCCGCCATGATCAGCAGGCCCGCCACGAAATAGAATTCATGGCTCCAGATCTCGATCCAGAAAAAGTAGAAGCGCCTGTTGGCCATGTCGATCAAGACGGCCTGATCCGGCAGGTGCGGTCCACGGTCCCATCGGATCCAGGGCGTGAGGTAATAGATGCCCAGCGTTACTGCCAATATCCACCATTTGAACGTGCGGAAAAAGCCCGACACTTTGCGGGGGAAAATAGGTTCTTGCGCCTTGTAGAGGGCGGGAGGGGGTGTGGATGTCATGTCAGTCTTTCCTGTTCGCATCATCACCCTACCGGGCCGTGCGGGCGCACGCCTTGATCTGGGTCAAGGAATCCCGAAACAGTATGTTTTGCGAACAGGACTGTTTCGGGACCAAAAGACCGCCCGTTGCAACGAACAGCTTTTGTCTGATTGGGGCTTACTCGCCGCCCCCTAATGCGTGGACATAGGCCGAGACGGCGCGCACGTCCGCATCGGTCAGCCGCTGGCCCCACGCGGGCATGATCCCGAAGCGTGCGTTCACGATCGTGTCGGTTAGGGTTTCGCGGTCCCCGCCGTAGAGCCAGATCGCATCTGCCAGATTGGGCGCGCCAAGCGCGGGATCCCCGAGGGCCGCCGCTCCGTGGCATGCTGCGCAGTTTTCGGCGAAGATCTGCGATCCGGTCACCGCCTGTGCCGCATCGTGCTCCCCACCCGAAAGCGAGACGACATACTCAACCGTTGCCGCGATCTCCTCCTCGGCCAGGATCTCGCCGAAGGCAGGCATCTGCGACCAGCGGGCATCGCCATCCGTCTCGTTGCGGATGCCGTGAGTGACGGTATAGGCGATATCAGTGATCGTGCCGCCCCAGAGCCAGTCGTTGTCCAGAAGATTGGGATAGCCTTTTGCACCCGCAGCACCCGAGCCGTGGCACTGCGAGCACTGGGCGCGGAACACCGCACCTCCGCGCCCGATGGCGTAGCGGTTGAGATCGGCGTTCTGTGGCAACTCTGTCAGGTCGGCGGCCAACAGGGCGGTCACAAGCGTCTCATTGCGGGCCTCGTGGGCTACAATGTCCTGAGCGACATTGGCACGTGTAGACCAGCCGAGCACGCCGGGCGTGGCACCCGAAATCATTGGCCATGCGGGATAGGCGATGACATAGCCGATGCCCCAGATGATGGTGAGATAGAACGTCCAGAGCCACCAGCGTGGCAGCGGATTGTTCAGCTCCTCAATCCCGTCCCAGCTGTGACCGGTGGTCTCGATGCCGGTTTCCTTGTCAACCTTGCGATCAGCCATTGTGCAGTCCTTTCAACGCGAGGGTGTCGTTGGTGCAGGCGCAGGTGGCGCAGAGGCCCGAGCAGGTTTTGGCGGGAGCCGTATCATTGCGCATCGGGATCATGCTGGCGTCTTCACGGGCCTTGCTCTGGCTGGGCAGGAAGGCCCAGATGGCCGCACCGATGAAATAGGCGAACATTGCCAGCAGTACCCAGCTGTCTGCGATCTCGCGCAGGAGGGAATAAGTGTCCATGTTGTGCCTCCTAGCGGCTTGCGTCTGGGGTGAAGGTCGAGAAATCGACCATGGTGCCGAGCACCTGAAGATAGGAGATGAGCGCGTCCATCTCCGTCAGCGCGGGTTGCGCGTCGAAGTTTGCGATTGCCGCACCCGGATACCGCTCCAGCAGGCCATCGTAGTCGCCTTCGGGGTCGGCCTGCACTTCGAAGTCGAAGCGCGCCTGCTCGATTTGCTCGTCCGAATAGGGCACGCCGACGAAGCGGTGGGTTTCGAGAAGCGCCTCGATGTGCTTCCCGTCGATATCCACATCCGCGAGGAAGGCGTATTTCGGCATGATGCTTTCAGGCACGACCGACTGCGGATTGCTCAAGTGGTCGACATGCCAGGCGTCCGAGTATCTGCCGCCCACGCGGGCCAGATCAGGGCCGGTGCGTTTGGAACCCCACTGGAACGGATGGTCATATTGCGATTCCGCCGCGAGCGAATAGTGGCCATAACGCTCCACCTCGTCACGCATGGGACGGATCATCTGGGAGTGGCAGACATAGCAACCCTCGCGGATGTAGATATCGCGGCCCGTCAGTTCCAAAGGACTGTAGGGGCGCATACCCTCCACAGTCTCGATGGTGTTTTCCAGCCAAAAGAGCGGTGCGATTTCTACGATCCCGCCGATTGTCACGACCAAGAGGGAGAAGGTCAGCAACAGCGTCGGGCTTTTCTCCAGAATGGCGTGCTTGTCCAGAAGTTTTGATTGGTGCGGCATCTCGTTGGGGATCTCATCCGGGAAATCCGACAACTGGCTTACCTTCGGGTCGTCAGCGGGATCTGGTATTTTATCGTTTGTTGACATGATCCGCTCCTTATTCTGCGGGTGTTGCGTTGGGGACGGATGCGGTTGCGGGGGTGGCCCCACGGATGGTCATGAACATGTTCCAGACCATCACCAACGCGCCGCTGAGGAACAGAACCCCGCCCAGCCCGCGCACTACATACATCGGGAATTTGGCGCTCACGGTGTCGGCGAAGGAATTGACGAGGAAGCCCTGATCATCCACTTCGCGCCACATCAGGCCTTCCATGATCCCGGTGACCCACATCGACGCGGCGTAGAGGACGATGCCAAGGGTGGCGAGCCAGAAGTGCCAGTTGATCGCAGACATGGAGTGCATCTGTTTGCGGCCCCAAAGGCGCGGCGTGAGGAAATAGATGCAGGCGAAGGTGATCATGCCGTTCCAGCCCAGCGCGCCGGAGTGGACGTGGCCGATGGTCCAGTCTGTGTAATGCGACAGCGAATTGACCGCGCGGATCGACATCATCGGCCCTTCGAAGGTCGACATGCCGTAGAAACCCAGGGAGAGGACGAACATGCGCATGATCGGATCTGTGCGCAGCTTGTCCCAGGCGCCTTGCAAGGTCATCAGGCCGTTGATCATGCCGCCCCAGGAGGGCATCCACAGGATGATCGAAAAGACCATTCCGAGGGTGGCGGCCCAATCAGGCAGGGCAGTGTAGTGAAGATGGTGTGGGCCTGCCCAGATGTATAGAAAAATAAGCGCCCAGAAGTGTATGATACTCAGTTTATAACTGTAAACTGGGCGCCCCGCCTGCTTCGGAACGAAGTAATACATCATTCCAAGAAAACCGGCGGTCAAGAAAAAGCCTACCGCATTGTGGCCATACCACCACTGCGTCATCGCATCCTGCACGCCCGAAAAGACCTGCACGGATTTGGAGCCCCAGATGCTGACGGGGATCGAGAGATTGTTGACTACATGCAGCATCGCCACGGTAATGATGAACGCCAGGAAGAACCAGTTGGCGACGTAGATGTGCTTTTCCTTACGCTTGAAGATCGTACCGAGGAACACCGCCAGATAGGACAACCAGACGACCGTGAGCCAGATATCGACGTACCATTCGGGCTCCGCATATTCCTTGGACTGGGTGGACCCCAGCAGATAGCCAGTGGCCGCGAGCACGATGAAGAGCTGGTAGCCCCAGAACACGAACCACGCGGTGTTGCCGCCCCACAGGCGCACCGCGCTGGTGCGTTGCACGACGTAAAGCGAAGTCGCGATCAGAGCGTTGCCGCCGAACGCAAAGATCACCGCAGAGGTATGCAGCGGGCGCAGTCGGCCAAAATTGGTGAAGGGCTGGCCCCACTCGAAGTTAAGCTGCGGAAACGCAAGTTGGAATGCGATGAACGTGCCCACCAGAAACCCCGCGATGCCCCAGAACGCCGTGGCGATCACGCCCGCGCGAATGACGCCATCGAAATAGATGCCATCATGTGCCATCGGAACAGATGCAGGCTCGTCGGTGTGCCGCAGCACGTATATGAACATCGCAAAGGCGAGGACCATGATAATGAAAGCATGAACCTGATAGGCCAGATCATGCGCCCAACTGCTGGCAAGAGCGGCAATCACGGTGATCGCGCCCAAAAGAATGATTTTTACATAGTCCATATAGTGCCCCTCGATAAGACAGAGCACCACTAGACGCTCCTGTTCGCAGTCTTTGGTCTATGGGAGCTTGGGGGCGTGTTCCTTGATCTGAATCAAGTAACAGGTAAAATTGCAGAGCTGGGCCCTAGGACAGCATGCCGCCATCGGCATCGTCGCCAGTGGCATGACGCAGCGCCCCGAGATCGACGACCTCAATGTGTTTGCGCCCCGAGAAGCTGATCACACCTTCTTTTTTCAGCGCGTTGAACTGTCGCGAGACGGTTTCCAGCGTGAGGCCCAGATAATTGGCAATCTGATCGCGGGTCATGGGTATTTCGAGCGTGATGTCAGCGCCGTGGGCGCCTGTGATATTGCGCCTTGCAAGCATGTCGATAAAGGTCGCGATCTTTTCGCGCGCGGTTTTACGGCCCAGCAGCAGCATCCAGTCGCGGGCGGCGTCCAACTCGTCCAGCGCAAGTTCCATCAAGCGCTGCGCCACATGGGGGGTCTCGATCACCAGCCGCTCGAAGGGTTTGCGCTCGAAGCGGCACAGAGTAACGTCGGTGGTCGCGGTCACGTCGAATTCGATCTGGGTGCGGCCCGGACGGCCAATGAAATCAGACGGCAGAAGCAGGCCTACCATCTGCGTGCGCCCGTCCTCCAGCGTCTTGGAGAGGCTCGCGACCCCGTCGACGACGGAGGCCACATGCGACAAAGGCTCGCCCCGCCACATCATTACATCGCCTGCATCGTACTGCTTGTAGGACTTCATGCTTTCCAGCAGCGCCAGCTCATCCCCGTCGCAGCGCGCGCACACGGCGCGGTGGCGGATCGGGCAGTCCCCACAGCGGACTTCCGTCAATTCAGAATTTTTCATGATTTGATCTGCATCAAGGTTTTTTCGCCATGGTTGAATTCTACCAGAACCATGGAAAACTTAGAACCCCTTATCCGGCACGGCCTGTTCGACGCAAGCGCGCCCCGCTACACGAGCTACCCTCCTGCGAACCATTTTCAGAATGCGGTGGGTCAGCGACACCAGCTGGAGTGGCTGGCCTCTGTCGAGGACGGCGCAGAGGTGTCGGTGTATGTCCATATCCCTTTTTGTAAACGCCTGTGCTGGTTTTGCGCCTGCAGGACGCAGGGAACGCAGACGATTCGTCCGGTGGATACCTACATCAGTATAGTCCTGCGAGAGATTGCGGCAGTCAGGCAAATCTTGCCTGCACATGTGAAAATGAAGCGCTTGCATCTGGGCGGGGGCACACCCACGATCTTGCCACCCATCACGATGAACCGCCTGCTGGAGGGGTTATTCGCAGCTTTCACCACAGCCGATGATTTCGAGTTCTCGGTGGAGATCGACCCTACGGACGCCGCCGAGGATCTGCTGGAGACGCTGGCAAGCTTCGGTATGAACCGCGCGAGCATCGGCGTGCAGGATTTCGATCCGCGGGTGCAGGCGGCGATCGGCCGTGCGCAGTCGCTGGAGCAAACGGTAAATGTCGTCCAGTTCCTGCGCGATCGTGGCATCGACGCCATCAACTTCGATCTGCTCTACGGCCTGCCCCACCAGACGACGCAGAGCTTTTCGCGCACGCTTGCCCATGTGGCCGAGATGGCGCCCGACCGCCTCGCGATCTACGGGTATGCCCATGTACCGTGGATGTCGCGGCGCCAGGTGCTGATCAAGGAGGAGACATTACCGGATAGTGTGGAGCGCTTCGCCCTCGCCCAAATGGCCAGGGAAGTCCTGAGCGGTCTGGACTATGCTCCCATCGGGATAGACCATTTCGCCAAACCGACCGACAGCCTGTTTAAGGCGGACAAGAACGGCACTCTGCGCCGGAATTTTCAAGGCTACACCGATGATCCGACGGCGACGCTGATCGGATTTGGTGCCTCGGCGATTTCACGGTTTGCCCAAGGTTATCAGCAGAACGCCTCAGCGACCTCCGCTTATCAGGACCGTATAGACGAGACGGGCTTTGCCGGACACAAGGGGTACGAGTTGTGCGAGGCGGATATGATGATTGCCGCGATCATCGAAGAATTGATGTGCCGCTTCCATTTTCCCATTCACAGGTTGCAGGCGCGCTTTCCGGCACAGGCCGATGTAATTAGACAAACCGCTGTGTCGCTCATGGCGCAATATCCGGATGTGTTCAGGCTCGGCGGTGGAGGGCTCGAGATGCTGCCCTTCGCGCGACCGCTGGTCCGGATCATCGCGGGCTTTGTGGACAGGTTTAACACCGAGGAAGCTGCACACACTGCTGCGATCTAGGCGCCCAACGATCGGACCCCCTAGCCCACCCGCGCGGCTCCCGTGACGAGGACTACCCGGAGACTGTCTTTCGTGCTTACGTCGAGGCGGCGGCGAATGGCGCATCGCTGCGCGAGGCCCCTTGCGCACGCTGTAGGCTTTGTGATCAATTGAAAGGGGGTGCGCATGGCCAACCCGACCTTCCCACGGGACCGATGAACCGACAGGTCCGGCACCAGAACTTTGGAGTATTCCTCATGAAATTCAAACTCTTGTCCGTCCTCGCGTTCGCGCTGCTGCCACTGGTGGCACAGGCTGAAACCCTTCGGCTGTCGGTCACCACCTCGTTTGACAATTCGGGGCTGGCGGACGTGCTGCGTCCCGAGATCAAGAAGGATCTCGACATCGAACTGGAGCTGCTGGTGGTGGGCACCGGGCAGGCACTCAAGCTTGGCGAAGCGGGCGATGTGGATGCGGTGCTGGTCCACGCACGCGCCGCGGAGGAGGCTTTCGTCGCGGCGGGCCACGCAACGCACCGGCGCGAGATTATGTATAATGATTTTGTCATCGTGGGTCCCTCGCAGGACCCTGCGGGCATTGCGAAGGCGAACTCAGCCGCGCAAGCCTTGCAGATGATCGACACAGCGGATGCGGCTTTCGTTTCGCGCGGGGACGATAGTGGGACGCACAAGATGGAACTGGCGCTCTGGGAAGGCGCGGGAATCGCGACCCATACGCTGGGCGCGCCATACCGCTCCGTGGGCGCCGGAATGGGAGCAGCGCTCAATACCGCGAGCGGCCTTGATGCCTATATCCTGACGGACCGGCCCACGTGGCTCACCTTCGGGAACAAGGGCAATCTTGTGATGCTGTTTTCGGGCGATCCGGTACTGTTCAATCCCTATTCCCTTCTTCCGGTCAATCCGGCACGCCACAGCCACGTGAAGGTCGAGGCAGTTGCACGGCTGGAGGATTGGCTGGCCGGACCGCGCGGCAAGGAGGTTATCGAAGGCTATACCCACGAGGGCGAGCCACTCTTCGTTCACAGCGCGGTGGCCGAATAGCAGTTATTCGGCGCGGTCGGTGATCGTGCCGTCGATCCGGTGCTCCAGATCGAGCCCCTCGATGCGCAGTACCATGGTGGCTTGGAAGCTCTTGCCGGCGGTCTTTTCGGGACCTGCCTCGCGCAGCGCTTCCTCGATCGCCTGCTGCGACGTCACGCCGACCTGCTTTAGGAATTTGCGCATCGACATATTGAAATCTTCGCTCATGGTCGTGTCTCCGGGGATCTGGGCCTGCGCCTTCAGCGGGTGGCCGTTTCGAGAAATGTGATCAGCGCGCGGCGGTCTGCGGCGCTCGGTATGCGTTGCTCCGGCATACGGCTGCCGGGCGTGTAGGCGTCGGGTCCCAACTCGAAGAGCTCCGACACGGTCTGTGCGGTCCAGACGATATCGAGTGCGCCGAGAGCCTCAGAATAGGGATAACCCTGCGCGCTGGCGACGGGACGCCCGAAGATCCCGTGCAGCGTGGGCCCTGCGCGAGCGCCATCTTCGGGCGTGAGCGTATGGCAGACCGAACAAGCACGAAACACCTGCGCGCCGCGCGGGCTGACAAGCGTAGGGTCTGTTGTGTCGCCGCCCGTGCCCAGTGGCTTACCTTCCAGCGTCCAACGACGGATCATGCCATCGTTTCCGCCCGTGAGCAAAGCACCCTGCGCGAAAGCGAGCGCCCAGACAGGGCCCTGCCCCGTCTGGATCATCGCCTGCGGCTCAAGCGTGAGCGGATCCAGCAACCAGACCGTCCCATCAATGCTTCCCACGGCGATCCGGCCCTCCACCTGCGCTACAGATAGCAGCGGACGCGTCGAGATTGCGACCTCCCGCAAGGTGGTGCCATCCGGCCCGATCCTGCGAAGCGTGCCCGACGCGGAGGCGAGCAACAGCGCCGTGTCATCGGTGGCCAAGGCTGCGGCGGGCTCGACCAGATCTAGCTGCGAAACCAGTGTACCTTGCGCGTTCCACAGTCGCAGGCGCAGATCGGCACCAACGCTGGCGAGGCCGCCCTGAAATGCGACAAGGCCGGTGATCTGGCCTTCGTGCGCATCGATGTAGCGGGGCGGCGCGCCGCCATCCCACAAGGCGATGCGCCCCTCCCATCCTGCGGAGGCAAGCCCTCCCGCGAAAGGAGCCAGCGCACCGACCGGCAGGGGATGCAGTACCGCAGCGTAGAGGGGCTCGGGGCTCAAACCCCAAATTGCCACGCGCCCGTCCTGCCCGCCTGTCGCGGTGCGGCCTTGCGCAAGCGGCAGCACTGCCGTCACCGCGCCCTCGTGATACCGCATGATCTGGCGGGCGGTAGCGCCATCCCAGACAATGCTGCGGGTATCGAAGGAGCCGGAGATGACGCGGCCCTGCGCATCCGCCGCAAGTGCGCGAACCGGCCCGCCGTGGCCCTCCAGATCCTGCGCTGCAGCAGGCAATGCGGCAACCAAGAGCACCGCGAGCCAGATCGGGATACGCAGGCGCATGGCGATCAGTTGCTGATGAGGTTTTGCTCACCGCCGGAGGGGCGCGCGCCTTCCGTGGTGAAGGCGGCAGTGCTGTCAGTCTGGAACATGCCGTTCAGCACATTGGCCGCGACAATTCCGATGACCACTATGGTGACACAGGCGATAAGAAAAGATTTCATGGTTCAGGCTCCTTGGTGTTGCTGTTTGGCGTTGGTGTGGTGCGGTGCGGCGCTCAGTGCAGACCAGAGTGCGCCCGCCATATCAATGTAGAGGCGCCCGAGCGCGCTGTCGGGATCTCGGGTGACAACCGGCTGGCCGCTGTCGGATGCGACGCGCAGATCGAGGGTGAGAGGGACGGCACCGAGGAAGGGCACGCCCATGCGCGCCGCCTCGGACTGCGCGCCACCGGTCCCGAACAGCGCGTGTTGCGCGCCACATTCCGTACAGGTGAAATGCGCCATATTCTCGATCAAGCCAAGGATCGGCACATCAACCTTTCGAAACATCGCGATGCCGCGACGCGCGTCGATGAGCGCCAGATCCTGCGGCGTCGAGACGATCACTGCACCCGCAAGTGTGGTGCCTTGGGCGATCGCGAGCTGTGCATCGCCCGTGCCGGGAGGCATATCGACGATCAACACGTCGAGCACCCCCCAATCGACCTCCGCCAACATCTGGGTTATCGCCGACATTACCATTGGACCGCGCCAGACCATGGCTGTCTCGGGGTCTACCATCATGCCCATCGACATGGCGGACAGGCCGTTCGATTGCATTGGGAGAAGACGGCGGTACTTGCCCATGCGGGGCTGCCCGTGCAACGCCAGCAGCGTGGGGATGGAGGGGCCGTGGATATCGGCATCGAGGATCCCAACGCTAAGGCCATGGGCGCGCAGGCCGAGCGCAAGATTGACCGCCGTGGTGGATTTACCAACGCCGCCTTTTCCCGACGCGACAGCCACAACGAAGCGCACCTGCTCCAGGACCTTTGGCGCGGTGGGCGCAGCAGGGGTCAGACGCGGCGGGGCGTTGGTCAGCGTGACGAACGCGCCCTCCGCCCCCGGCACAGCCCGCAAGGCGCTCTCCGCAGTGTTTCTGATCGCGGCGAGCGCGGGTGCCTGATCGGCTGTGGTGGCAAGAGATACGCTGAGCCGACCGCCCGTAACCACCGGACCAGAGACTTCAGGGGCCTCCAGAAACGGTGTGCCATCCGGCATTTTAAGAGGCGCCAGCACCGCGCGAGCGGCCGACAGGATCAGATCATCAGACATGTCTTGCAGTGCTTTCCGGTGCCGGGGCCACCCTGCGGAGCGGCGCCGGCTTTGATGCAGAGGCTATTCCGCAGGCTGCGCGGACTTCGCGGGCGTGATCTTTTCCGCCTGATTGGCCTGCACCTCTTCGACCCAGAGGGAATGATGCTCTTTCGCCCAGTTCAGATCGACATCGCCTTTGCCCATGGCATCGAACGCGCCTTCCATCCCGACCGAGCCGATATAGATGTGCGCAATGATGATGAACGACAGGCCCGCAGCCACAAGGCCGTGGATCAACTGATAGAACTGCCAGTCCGCTTGCGCTCCAGCGATTGCCGGGAAGATGAGCATGAAGCCTGTCACGCTGAGCGCAGTGCCGCCAAGGGTCACAGACCAGAAGATGATCTTCTGGCCCGCATTGAACTTTTTGGCCGGCGGGTGAACACCCTTCTTTACCAGACCGCCGCCCTGCGCCAGCCAGTTTGCATCGACTTTGTCGGGGATGTTGTGCGAGACCCAGACCAGAAACGACAGTACCAGACCCACCATGAACGCGGGGCCTATGTAGTTGTGCGCGAGTTTACCCCAGACGGTCATCGTGGAGAAAGCACCCTCCCCCAGCCACGGCAGGATGAGCATGCGTCCCAGCACGAGATTGAGGCCGGTCAGCGCGAGCACGACGAAAGAGCCCGCCATGAGCCAATGGGCAAAACGCTCCACTGCCGAGAACCGCAGGATACGAACCCCTGACATCTTGCCATCGATCCTGATGCGGCCCCTGATAAGATAGAAGAGCCCCAACACCACCACTGCACCGACGATGGCCGCGATCGTGAGGAAGCGGACCGTGCCTGTGTGCAGGCCCGCCCATGATTTGTTGCCTGGCTTGATCAGGCCGCTGGCGCGCTCATCGGGGATCGATACGCGCCCTGCAACCATCTGATCGCCTTGAAGAGTTTGAAAAAGCTGATCCTCGGTGACCGCTCTTTCGGTCGGATTGACCTGCTGGGCCTGAACCGCCGGGGCGCCAGTGAGTGCGAGGATCGTAACAAGGCCAATGAGTGCCATGAGACGCTGTGCGAGATGTTTCATATGTCTATTCCTGTTTCCCGCTCAAACCGTGATCGCATCGCCATAGGCGGTGCGCCAGCCCCATGCGCCGGAGCCGTAGCCCCGCGTCACGACGCGCTCTTTGTAGATCTCGGCGATGATGTCACCGTCGCCCGCGAGCAGCGCCTTGGTAGAGCACATCTCGGCGCACAGCGGCAGCTTGCCTTCCGCCAGGCGGTTGGAGCCGTATTTGACATACTCGGCCTCGGTCATATCGGCCTCTGGGCCGCCCGCGCAATAGGTACATTTGTCCATCTTGCCGCGAGTTCCGAAATTGCCAACCTTTGGATACTGCGGCGCGCCAAAGGGGCACGCGTAAAAGCAGTAGCCGCAGCCGATGCAGGTGTCCTTGGAGTGCAGGACAACCGCGTCATCGGTGGTGTAGAAGCAATCCACTGGGCACACAGCGGCACAGGGCGCATCGGTGCAGTGCATGCAGGCCATGGAAACTGAACGCTCGCCAGGCAGACCGTCGTTGATGGTGACCACGCGGCGGCGATTGATGCCCCACGGAACCTCATGCTCGTTTTTACAGGCCGTTACGCAGGCGTTACATTCGATGCAGCGGTCCGCGTCACATAGGAATTTCATTCGTGCCATAGTCAGTATCCTCCCTTATGCCGCAGAAATCTGGCAAAGTGTAACTTTGCCTTCGTGCATGCCCGTCACCGGATCATACCCGTAGGATGTGACCGCGTTGACGCTTTCTCCCAGAACGATGGGATCGGTGCCCTCGGGGTATTTGCCCCTCTGGTCCTCCCCCTGATACCACCCCGCGAAGTGGAACGGCATGAAGGCCACGCCAGCCGCCACGCGTTCGGTCACCAAGGCCTTCACGCGCGCTTTGCTCTCGTTTTCCGGGCCATTTACCCAAACCCAGCCGCCATCGGCGATCCCTCGCGCGGAAGCATCAGCGGGATTGATCTCTACGAACATGTCTTGCTGCAATTCAGCCAGCCACGGGTTCGAGCGGGTCTCTTCGCCGCCGCCCTCGTATTCCACGAGCCGCCCGGAGGTGAGCACGATGGGAAAGCTTTCGGAGAGTTTGCGCTCGATCGCGGAGGCCTGCATGGAGAAGCCCACGTTTGGCACGCGGAACTGGCGGCCATCCGCGGCTGTCGGATAATCAGCGACCAGATCGGGGCGCGGAGAATAGATCGGTTCGCGGTGTACCGGGATTGGATCGGGCAGATTCCACGCCACTGCGCGGGCCTTGCCGTTGCCGAAGGGTACACAACCGTGCTCGATCGCAACGCGCTGGATGCCGCCGGACAGATCAAGCGACCAACTGACAGCTGCCATTGCCTCGGGGTCATTTCCACCGATGCTCTGGATCACGGCCAGCTCGTCAGCCGTCAGGTCCGTATCCCACCCGAGCGTTTGGAGGATCCCGTAGGTGAACTGCGGATAGCCGTCCTGAATTTCGGATCCAACGGGATAGCTGCCTTCGGCCAGCAGCGTCTCGCCCTCCCGGTCCACGCCAAAGCGGGGACGGAACGCACCGCCACCGTCTTTTACCGCGACATTAGGATTGTAGAGGATATGCGTACCGGGGTGATTGAACTCCGGCGTCCCCCAACAAGGCCAGGGCAGCCCGTAGAAATCACCGCCAACATCTGCCGCGTCCGCAGGCGCGCGCAGGGTGACCAGATCGAACTTGTCCTGGTTGGCCATATGCGCCTTGAGCCGCTCGGGGCTCTGGCCAGTGTAGCCGGTGGACCAGCCGCCGCGGTTGATCTCGCGCAGGATGGATTCGGGTGTCGGCTCCAAGCCGAACTTACCCTCAACCATCTCATAGGGCTTGAACATTTCGTCCGCAAACCCGAGCTTTTGCGACAAGCGGTAGATCACCGCATAATCGTTATCGCTCTCGAAGATCGGCTCGACCACTTTCTCGCCCCACTGCACGGAGCGATTAGAGGCGGTGCGGCTGCCGGAGCATTCAAACTGTGTCGAGATGGGCAGCAGATAGGTGTTGTCGGGGCGGTCGTGGAGCGCCGCAAAAGTGGTGGGGTGCGGATCGGCGACGACAAGAAGATCGAGCGCGTTCATACCCTTGAGGCTGTCGCCCATGCGCGGCACGGTATTGCCACCATGGCCGAACACGATCATCGCCTTGATGTTGTCGCGCTGGTCGACGTCCTCGGCATCGAGCGTGGTCGCGTCGAACCAACGGGTCGACGGGATGCCCGCCATTTCCATGTTGGCCTTGCGGTCACGCGCATCGCGCCCGCCCTTGGCCGGCACTTCGTCGAAACGCGATTGCAGATAATCGTAGGGCACGTCCCAGACGCGGGACCAATGCTTCCATCCACCTTCTGCCAGGCCGTAATAGCAAGGCAGCGAGCCGATATCGAGACCGAAGTCCGTGGCGCCCTGTACGTTGCAGTGACCGCGGAAAATGTTCGCGCCAGACCCGTTCGAGCCGACGTTGCCGGTCGCCAGCAAAAGATTGCAATAGGTGCGCACGTTGGCGGTGCCCACGGTGTGCTGCGTGCCACCCATGCACCAAATGAACGTCGAAGGCTTTTGCGTCGCAAAAGTCTGCGCCACGCGCTTGAGCTCCGCCTCACCGATGCCGGTGATCCGCTCGACCTCGTCGGGCGTGTATTTCTTGAGCTCCTCGCGGACCTGGTCCATGCCCCATACGCGCTGGTCGATATAGTCCTGATCCTGCCAGCCATTCTCGAAGATGTGCCACATGATGCCCCAGATGATGGCGATATCTGTGCCGGGACGCATGCGGATATAGTCGGTTGCGTGGGCCGCTGTGCGCGTGAAACGCGGGTCGATCACGATGACGTTTGCGCGGTTCGTCTCCTTGCCCGTCAGGATATGCTGGAGCGAGACAGGGTGCGCTTCGGCTGCGTTCGAGCCCATGAAGATGATAGTTTTGGAATTCCGGATGTCGTTATAGCTGTTGGTCATGGCGCCGTAGCCCCATGTGTTCGCCACGCCCGCCACGGTGGTAGAGTGGCAGATCCGCGCCTGATGGTCGACGTTGTTGGTGCCCCAGAAGGCCGCGAACTTGCGGAAGAGGTAGGCGCCCTCATTCGAGAATTTCGCGGAGCCGAGAAGATAGGCACTGTCCGCGCCATTCTTCTCGCGGATGTCGAGCATCTTGTCGCCGATTTCCTCGATCGCCTGATCCCATGAAATGCGCGTCCACTGACCGCCTTCTTTTTTCATCGGGTATTTCAGGCGGCGGTCGCCGTGTACAATCTCGCGCACCGATGCGCCCTTGGCGCAATGCGTACCGCGATTGATCGGGCTGTTCCATGCAGGCTCCTGGCCCACCCAGACGCCATTCTGGACTTCCGCCTTGACGGTGCAGCCAACCGAGCAGTGGGTGCAGATGTTGGTCTTGACCTCGATCGGCTGGCTGAAATCGGTCGGGCCCGCTTCGGCACGGCGGACGGTGCCTGCACCGATAGCGGAAAAAGCTGCAAGCCCGCCGACCGCGAGGCCGGAGGTGCGCAGGAAGCTGCGACGGTCTACCGGCTTGGCGGAAACATCGCGGGCGAAAGCCGCGAGGCTGCTCCGGCCGGCATCACCTGATCTGCGTTTTACCAGCATGGCTTATGCTCCTTTGTAGTAGCGGTTGGTGCGGTAGTAGGCCTGCACGTGCTCAGTTTCCTGGTACCGCGCCTTGGTGCGTTCGTCGCCCGTCTCGTCCGCGAAAACGGGACGCGCACCGCCCGCGACAACAGCAGTCGTCGCGGTTGCAGCCACTGCGCCGAAGAAGCCGCGCCGCCCGATTGTCTTTTCTTTTTTGATGCTGTCGGCCATGTCATCCTCCCCTATCGTCATTGCGGCCGCCTGGCTTCACGCCTTTGGCTGACCTGTGTGTTGTTATTACGATCCGCTGACCGCGCCACGATGCGCGTTTGCCTCGAGAGCAAAAGCACGTATTTCGATATCGATGAAAATACGCCCGACCTCGGCGACAGTGCGGTAGAACTCCGCACTCGGCGCGACCGCCAGATCATCGAAGAATTGTGCAGCCCAAGGCTGAAGATGGCGCGCGAAAAACCCCGCCTCGCCTGCCGCACCGCAGCCAAGCACGCCTGCGTCAAAATCGCCCAGCGCCAGCCCCGCCATCACTTCCGCGATGCTTGCGATATGGTCCTCGGGCTCGAACCGGCCTTGCGCACGTTCGATCCCCATCAGATGCAAATCACGGCGCAAATCAGCCAGTGGTCGCTCGTTGAGAAAACCGGTCAGGTAGAAGGAGGCATAGGGCAGCAGCTCACCGCGCCCCACACCAACGAAAAGCTCGAAAAAATCTTGCGCAACCGTGTCCGATTCTACGGTGGCGGCCGCGTTCGCCAATGCCCCATAGGCTTGACCCAAAGCAGTCTCATCACCCGTCAGCCCGGCCAATGTGTCGAGCATCTCGTTGTCCGGAGCGCGGGCAAGCAAGGTAGAGATCAGGCGCCACTGCTGGGCCCGCAATTCCTCGTATTCCGATCGGTTTGGCGCGGTTTGCGCCATGCTTGCTGCGGACACTGTCAAATCCTGATTTGGAAAACCAGCGGCGTTACGCGGTCTGGCAAAAACCATCCCACGATTTCGACTGTCTGGCAATCGTTTTTATGCAGTGCCATGCCGCTTAAATGCGACTATTCCGGCAAAGCCCCACCGTGCCGCGGCCCTGCGGCAGGGGGGGAATCCTGCTTCGGCGGCCTGTCATTCAGTGCTTGCTCGACCACTGCTTCCGGCGCCGATACACGGGCTTGCGCGTCCCTCCTGTCAAAGCGGACGGATACGGGTTTTTCCTGCATCAGCGGGTCATGCGCAGGGGCTTCGCCCGGCAGATCAGCGGGATCTGCGCCAGGCCCGTCGGGCGTGCCGCTTGCCTCTTCTGGAGCGGGACGGCTACCGATAAGATCCTTAACCATTTTTGCGACGCTTTGTTCAGACAGGAGGCCGCCGCCCCCCGGAACACCGCCCGGCGCGTTCCAGTCCCATGCATAATCCACCGCCGGATCCGAGTATTGGCTGACAGAGGGGCTGACCGACCAGAGCTTGCGCAGGGCAGCGTTTTTCAAATCTGCGGGGATGCCTTTTGCGAGAAACGGCTTGATATCGAAGCCTGCGGTGATCGCGTCGAGGGAGGGAAGTGCGGCCAGAAGATCAGGATCGGGAATTTCGGGCTCGGAAGCAGCTTCGGTCAGCCCTTCGACCGGGAGGACTGCTATCTCAGGAACGTCACGCGCAACCTCGCTGCGCTTCGCCTCAATCTTTCTGCGAGACCAACCCCGCAGAAAACCATCCTTTTCGCCGTTCTCCCTGTCGCTCATGTCTCCTCCTTGGGCGGCAGACCCGCCTTGCCGCGCGACTGTACCCATTTCTCGTCCGGCGACAGGATGCGCGGGGCACGCGGATCATTTGTAGATGTGGCAGGCACCCGCTTGCGCTTGTAGAACTCTTCCGCGACGTGGTGCTCGGCGATGAACGCCTCGATGGTCCGCCGAACGGCCAGCGGCATGGCCAGCGCTTCGACGATGCGCTCGGGATCGCTTGCCATGGCCTCGCCCTCGTAGGGATCCGCAGTCACCAACTGCACGACGTCCTTATCGCATGACACCCAGAGGGACGGTTTGGCCGCCTGAAGATTATCGATGTAATGCGCGGTCTCGCCGGAGTGGAGAATCAGCGCATGATCGCCCATGTAATAGGTCCTGACCTCACCCTGCTCGGCCATGAGCATGCCGCGCTCGAACGCCGGAATATCGGCCATCACGGCAGCGGGATAGAGACGGCGCTGCGCCCACTTGTTTGCAGGCGGATAGGAGACGCCTGTCACGGCAATGCGGAGCACAGCACGGGGCATTACGCGTGCCCCAGCGCGGCGGGCAGCGTGTCGGCGGGATCTAAGAGCGGCAGACCGGTGATCAGGTTTTGTGGCTTGAACCGGATCACATTCGTGCTGTCGAGACCCACCAGCAAATAGACAGGCTGTTTTCCGATCTGCGGCAAGACCCCCTCTGCACTCTGGAATGTCAGCGCGAAAAGCCCGACCAGCGCCGCGCCGGGCGTCTCGTCGTTCCATAGCGCATTGCCCACTTCCGTGCCCGCCTGATCCAGCCCCACATACCAGGCAAGATCGACATCCTGGACGTCCTTCATCGGGTCTACCGTCACGAGATGACCCAGCAGATGGCGAACGAAATGCTCAATGGCACCAGCCAGCCCTGCGCGGGCCGCGGGGTCCGCCCCGAAAGGCAGCACCATGGTATGGGCGTCCGAGCGGCTCCAATAGGTCCAGCCGTTGGCCTCATTCAGCACATCGAGCTTTTCGACACCGCCCTCCATCATCGCAAACAGCGGATTGGAGTGGACCTCGCTTTCCAGCTCCGTCACTAGCTCCTCATCAGCGAGCATAAGCGCGCCCTCCTGCACGAACGCGCGTTGGGGGCGGAAGAACATCTCGGCGGCGCGCAGCGTATACACATCCTCACAGCCCTCCAGCGCGTTGCGCAAGATGAGCTGTACCAGCTGGTCATAAAACAGATGCGGCAGGCGCACGCGGCCACGCACCAGCGCCAGATAGCCCGCCTCGACCGAACCTTCGGCCAGCAGCGTATCGCGCAGTGTGAGCAGGAACACCCAATTCTCGCGGGCGTCCGCATCCTCCATATTGGCGCGCTCAATCACGCTGACTTTTGCGCGCGGATCGGCCAGCAGCCGGTTATGCAGCGCCCGCTCGGCGGCGCAAGCCTCGGGCGGTGGGACAATCTCGGGGCGGGCAAGCCAGGCGAGGATGAGTGCGTCGGTCACCTGCATCCGGCCTTCGGCATCGAGCGTGGTAAGATGGTGGCCGGAGGCGACCCAGAATTCCCTCATGATCCACTCTTTTCCGAGAAGAGCGCCGCCAGGTCGACGCTCTCTTCCTCATCGGTCTCCACGATGTGAAATGCCCGATCGTGCCCGCCCAGATGGCGCGCGGAAAAGGCCGTGGTGTCGCGCGGCTTGAGGGTGCGGAACTGCTCACGAATGCCGTCCGCCCCATGCGTGCGGTGCAGGCCGATCAGCGTGCCTTCGGCGTGGCCACGGCACAGATCCTCTGCAAGCGCGACTTCCTCCTGCGCAGCAGGTTGTGCGGTTGCGAGATCGGGCGCACCCAGACGTTCCACCAGCTGCTGCGCCAATTGCGCTACCATATCGTCGCGGTCCTGAGGGCGCACTAGTGTGACGCTCACCAGCGTTGACCAGCCAAAGGTGCGCGTCCCCAGAAACCCCGAGCGCAGGGCGATCCGCTCCTTGCGGCTCAGCGCTTCGGGATCAAGCCCCGCAAACAGGAATGTCCCCGACACGGCCCATTCACCGGGCTGCGCCGCGGGCGCGAAGATCACATTGTCGGAGCGGTCGAGCTGAATCGTGCGTGGCAGGCGGATCATAGTGCTGGCCCCGCCGCACCGCGCCATGCGGATTTCGCGAGGGCGTCTCTGAGGGGTTGTATGCCTTCCGCCCCGTTGAAATCTCCGGCATCCGTGACGGTGCCAGCTTTGCTCAACCGGGACGCGAAACGGGCCGCAAGAGGCGCCATGCCGCCATGGGCAAGGCGGTCGAAATTCAACATCAGATAGGCGGCGAAACTCTCGATAATAGCGGCGGGGTCTTCGAAATCTTCTTCTTTCAATGAAACCGACCCCGGCTCGCTGCCCGGTGCGCTCAGATGATCCCTGTCCGCGATCAGCTCTACCCCGAAAACCATCCAATCGGGCACCGCATCCTCGTCCGTTTGCGGCGCCACGGCCAGCCGCGCACCACCGAGCCGACCCGCATCGAGCAAAAGCTCGGAGGGATAGCCAAAGCCTACCGCGCGTTCGGGCGGGCAATGCGCGGCGATGGCATCGCCTAGTGCCAGCATTCCCAGAATGAACGCCCCGCGCGCATCCGCGAGCGGGGTCTCTGGCTCCAGCACCACCGCGAAATCAAGGCGTCCCGCCGCATCCAAGGTTTGGCCCATATGCCAGACTAACGTGCCAGCCCCTTGTTCTGGGGCAAGCGCACCGGCCTGCACGAACGCATCTCCACGCGCCAGCCAGTGCGCCGTGTAGGGCGGTGGCAGCACGAGGGCGCGGGGCTGAGAAAGGTCGCAGCGCACGTCAGCTTGTCCTTGCAAGATATAAGTATCCGGCAGATTGTACCGCACTCACCGCCCGTCGCAAGGGCGGTTATCCATAATGTAGACTACATAGATCGGACGAGCGAGAAGATGCCCCAAGCACCCTCAAACCAGACCATTCTGACCTGCACCTGCGAGGGCACCATGGCGCCTGACGAGCGCGCGCTCGGGAAAGCAGGCTGCGGCGGTGATCCGTCCGTGAGCCAGCTGTGCCGCGCCAATCTTTCGCATTTTCACGCGGCCCTGGAAAAGGGGCTGCCAGTCACGGTGGCCTGTACGCAGGAAGCCCCTCTCTTCTCCGAGATCGCGGCACAGGTGGCACCCGATCTGCCCCTGTCGTTCGCAAATATCCGAGAAACGGCGGGCTGGACCGCGCAGGCCAAGGCAAGTGGCCCGAAAATGGCCGCCCTGATCGCCGCCGCGGGGGTTGCGCCTGCGCCCTTTGGGGTGACGACCCTGATCAGCACCGGCGTGACACTCGTGCTGGGCCGAGACGATACTGCGCTGGAGGCTGCTTCCGCTCTGTCCGAAGCGCTCGACATTACGGTGCTTTTGCAGCCCGGCGCGCGGGTGGCTCCGCCCCGGCAGACCCGCTTTCCGGTCGTGCAAGGACGGATCCGGGCCGCCACTGGCCATATGGGCGCCTTTGTCCTGACAGTGGACGATTATGCGGTGCCCTCCCCTTCTTCCCGCGCGGTTTTGGAGTTCGGCGCCACGCGCAGCGGTGCGATCTCCCGGGCTGATCTGGTGGTGGATCTGACCGGAGGGCAGCCGCTTTTCGCCGCATCCGATCTACGCCCCGGCTATCTACGCGCCGATCCCCGCGATCCCAAGGCCGTTGCCGCACTGATTGCGAAGGCAGGCCAAATGGTGGGCGAGTTTGACAAGCCGGTGTTCATTGATTTTCTGCCGGATCTGTGTGCCCATTCGCGCAATGGGATTACCGGATGCATACGGTGCCTGCCCTTGTGCCCGACCGGGGCGATTGTACCGAACGGCGATACTGTCGCGATCGATCCAGCGATTTGCGCAGGCTGTGGGCAATGTGCCGCCATTTGCCCAACGGGGGCCGCGGCCTATGCCCTGCCAGATGCCACAACGGTGGCCTCGCGCCTGCGGGCCGCGCTTCGTGCGTGGCACGCTGCGGGAGGTACGCAAGCACCCGTAATCCTGCTGCATGACGCGGATCATGGCGAGCCGCTAATCGATGCTACAGGCCGTTTCGGCGATGGTTTGCCCGCGCATGTGATCCCTCTGGGTCTCAACGAGATCACGCAGGCCGGACCGGAACTATTTGCCGCCGCCTTTGCTTATGGTGCAGGCGCGGTAGCGATCCTGGGACGGGCGAAACCGCTGCATGCTCTGGACGGCCTGAAAGCCAGCATTGATCTGGTCTCCGAAGTGTCAGCCGCGATGGGGCACGGGCCTGTGATCCTGATCGAGACGGATGATCCAGATGCGCTGGAGGCTGCCTGCGCCGCCCTGTCCCCCAGCGACGCGCGCACGGATCGCTCCAGCTTTTTGCCCCCGGCGGACAAGCGGGGGCTTCTGGTGATGGCGTTTTCGGAGATGAACCGCGCGGCTCCGGCCACCCCTGTGAAGAGGCTGCCCATGGCGCAGGGCGCGCCCTTCGGAGCGGTCACGGTCGATCCGGACGCCTGCACGTTATGCCAGGCCTGCACCGGCGCTTGCCCTACTGGCGCGCTGCTGGATAATCCCGAAACACCGATGCTCCGCTTCACCCAAAGCGCTTGCGTGCAATGCGGGCTATGCGCCGCGACCTGCCCCGAAGATGCGATCACGCTCACGCCACAAATTGATTTCGCCGCATGGGAGACGCCCCGGCAGATCCTGCATGAGGAGCCGCCCTTTTGCTGTACCGGATGCGGCAAGGCTTTCGCCACGCGCTCGGGCATCGAGCGGGTTCAGGCCAAGCTCGCCGATCACTGGATGTTTTCAGGCGACGCAGGCGTGCAGCGGCTCAGGGTGCTCGAGCTCTGCGAGGATTGCCGCGTTGTCGAGATCGTCAATCAGGGTTTCGATCCGCACGGGGAGACCATCCGCAAGGTGCGGACAAAGGCGGACTACTCAGACGACTGAGCGGGCTCAGTCTTTGGGTTTGAAAATATCGGCGAATTGATCGCGCAGCAGGTTCTTTTGCAGCTTACCCATAGTGTTGCGCGGAAAATCCTGCATCACAATGAGCTGTTTAGGCTGTTTGAAACGCGCAAGTTGCCCACCGAGCGCGTTCATGATCGCCTCGGGCAAAATCTCCGCGCCAGGTTCTGCGACAAGCAGACCAAGAACGCTTTCACCGAAGTCAGGGTGCGGCACGCCGATGACAGCACTTTCTAGCACACCGGGCTGTTCGTCGAGCAGTAGCTCAATCTCCTTGGGGTAAATGTTGTAGCCCCCCGAGATGATCAGATCCTTGTTGCGGCCCACGATGCTCACGTAGCCCTCGGCATCCACTGTCCCCAGATCGCCGGTGATGAAGAAACCGTCGGCGCGCAGTTCTTCGGCCGTTTTCTCGGGCATCTGCCAATAGCCTTTAAACACATTGCTCCCTCGCACCTCGATCTGGCCGATCTCGCCTTGCGGCATCTCCGCGCCACTTACCGGATCGGTAATCTTGAGCTCGACCCCCGGCAGCGCAAAGCCCACGGTACCCGCGCGCCGCTCTCCTTCGTAGGGATTGGAGGTATTCATGTTCGTCTCGGTCATGCCGTAACGCTCGAGGATCCTGTGGCCCGTCCGCTTCTCGAACCGCACGTGTGTCTCCGCCAACAGGGGAGCGGAGCCGGAGACGAAAAGGCGCATATGCGCAGTCAGCTCTGCGGTGAAACGTGCATCGTCGAGCAGGCGGGTGTAGAAGGTCGGCACGCCCATCATCGTGGTGGCGCGGGGCATATGCGCAATCATCTGGTCCATGTCGAGCTTGGGCAGGAATATCATCGCGCCGCCTGCGATCAGGCTCACGTTGCTGGCGACGAAAAGGCCATGGGTGTGGAAAATCGGAAGCGCGTGCAGCAGCACATCATCGGCGGTGAAATGCCAATAGTCGGCGAGTGTCTGCGCGTTGGAGATCAGGTTTGCCTGCGTCAGCATCGCGCCCTTGGAGCGGCCAGTGGTGCCGGAGGTGTAGAGAAAGGCGGCGAGGTCATCCGCACTGCGCGCAACGGTATCAAAGCTCTCGGGCTGATCTGCGGCAAACTCGGGAAAGCTGCCGGTGCCATCCGGATCGAGGGTTTTGAGGGCCGCATCGTAAGTCGCAGCCACCGGGCCCAGCGCCGCTTCGACCTTGCGCGTGGCCAACACCAGCTTAGCGCCGGAATTGCCAATGAAATAATCAAGCTCCGCTGCCGTGTAGCCTGTGTTGAGCGGCAGGAAGATCACGCCCGTTTGCGCGCAGGCGGCATAAACGGCCAGCGCCTCGGGCGATTTCTCGATTTGGGCGGCAAGCCTGTCGCCCGCGACCAGCCCCAGCTTGGAAATGGCATAGGAATACCGCGCCGCCATGCGCAAAAACGCATCGTGGGTTATCACCTCTCCCTCGGGCAAGATCAGGAATGGTGTCGATTTTCCGGCATGACGCCCGAAGAATGTATCGTAGAGCGGATTGGACATATGCTGGTTCCGTTAGGTCGGGAGGGGTATTCAGGGCGCCGGCACAATCGCTTTTTTCGCGAGGGTGCGCAACGCCGATGACGCGGTGATCTTTTTGCTGATCGCAAAGGCTTCGTGGTTTTCGGTAATGCGGGCCAGATCGTAGAGATAATTGACCATCGCCCCGCCCGATTGCGCCAACCCGTTGGCCGACAGATCGGCGCCAGTATGGACCTCGTGCACCGACGCGCCATTGTTGAGATGAAAACGTGCTACGGGATCGCGCGGCAGCCCGCCCTCGCGCTTGGCCTCCAACAGATAGTGCGTGGCCAGCGCGCGGAAGCTCTCCGGATCGTCCTTGCGCGCCTCGACATCCTTTTCCTCCATCCACTTCATGAGGCCCGGAATCGGTGAGAGCGTGACAAATGTGGTGAGCTCGGGCAAGGCGGTGCTGAGATCACTCGCCACCTGCTTGATCAGCGAGTTGCCGAAGGAAATCCCCGCCAGTCCATCCTGACAATTTGAGATCGAATAGAACACAGCCGTGTTGGCCTGGGTTTCACGCAAGACATCGCGGCCCTCGCTCAGCACCGATTGGATCGAGCCGGGTATGCCCTTGGTTAGCGCCACTTCGACAAAGATAAGCGGCTCGTCCGGCATGGCGGGGTGGAAGAACCCGAAGCAGCGCCGATCGGAGGGTTGCAAGCGGCGGCGCAGATCCTCCCAGCTGTCGATGGCATGCACGGCCTCGTAGGCGATGATCTTTTCCAGCACGTCCGCCGGGGTCGACCAGCTTATGGGTCGCAGCACCAGAAACCCGCGGTTGAACCAGCTCGAGAGCAAATGCCGCAGATCCGCATCAAGCTTGCGCAGGGCCGGATCCTTCTTGATAAAGCGCAACAAATCACTGCGCATCGCAACGATCCGCGCCGTGGCACCGGGTACCTGATTGAGGCGGCGGGCGAGTTCCTGGCGGGGGGCCTCCGCTGCCGTCATCAGACGGCGGAAATTGCTCTCCGATCCGTCGGCGGCATAGGCCACAGTCGCCGCACTCAGAGCTTCGGTGTCGATATCCATCTTGTCGTTGAGAAAGGTGAAGAACGCGTGCTTGCCCGCATCGTCCATCGCCTCGAAGGCATCGAGAATCTGACGGGCGATCGCGTAGCCCGTCACTTCTCCGAGATTGCCGATGAGATCGTGGCACAGCGTCTCGACCGAACGCCCGTCGGTGCGCAAACGGCCCAGCGTGGGCATCCGCCTGTCGATCAGAGTCGACAGAAGATCAGCGAGCAGGCTCACAGCGCCGGGCCCATCAGATAATCGGGCAGCCATGTCGCGAGCCCAGGAAAGATGCACAGGATCACGATCGCAAGCACCATGCAGCCGACGAAAGGAAGCGAGCCCATAAGGATCTTCTTGAGCGAAATATCGGGCGCGATGCCGTTGATCACATAGAGATTGAGGCCCACGGGCGGAGTGATCAGACCAATCTCCATATTGATCGTGAGGATCACCGCAAACCAGATCGGATCGAAGCCCGCTGTCGTGATGATCGGCAGCAGGATCGGCGCAGACATCAGGATCACGGCCACGGGTGGCAGGAAGAAGCCCGCAACGAGCAGGAATACGTTGATGATGCCCATCAGCACCCAGCGGTTCACATCCAGCTCCGCAATCCAGCCCGCGACAGATTGGGTCACGAAGAGAGACGACAGCATGAAGGAAAATACGCCCGCCGCGCCGATGATGAACAGGATCATCACCGATTCCTTGGTGGAATCGCGCATGACGGCCCAGAGTGCCATCGGCTGGTACATCCGGTAGATGATGACCGCGACGATGATGCAGAGCATGGCGCCCACCGCCGCTGTCTCCGACGGTGTGGCGATACCGCCGTAGAGCGCGTAGAGCACGCCGATGATGATCGCGATAAAGGGCAGAACGCGCGGGAGCACTTCCAACCGCTGCGCCCAGCTGTAGCTGATGCCCGAAAGCGCCACGCCTGCCGCGCCCCGGCGCCACGTGTCGTAGATCGCCCAAGCGATGAAAAGCGAGACCAGCATGAGACCTGGAATGACCCCCGCCAGAAAAAGCCGCCCGATGCTCGTCTCGGTGGAGATGCCGTAGACGATCATGGTGACAGACGGCGGTATCAGGATGCCCAGCGTGCCGCCTGCCGCGATTGAGCCTGCCGCGACCTCATCGGGGTAGCCGCGTTTGCGCATCTCGGGGATACCCATCTTGCCGATAGCCGCACAGGTGGCGGGGCTGGAGCCCGACATGGCAGCGAACAGCGCGCAGGCGCCTAGATTGGATACCACGAGACCACCGGGCACACGCGTCAGCCAGCGCTCGAGCGCCTCGTAAAGATCGGGGCCTGCCCTGGTCGAGGAGATCGCCGCCCCCATGATGATGAACATCGGGATCGACAGCAGCGCAAAGCTATTAAGCTCCCCGTAGAAAAGCTCCGGCAGGGCCATGAGCGAGCGCGTACCGTCGAATACAACCAGAAAACCGGTGGCAACGATCAGCAGGCCGGTGGCCACGGAGACCCCCGAAAAAAGCACCACAATGGTACAGAGGGCGACGAGGCCCCCGACAGCAAGCGGATCCATCAATGCCTCCGGTCTTGCGCCGCAACGGGCGCGATAATGTCATCGCCGCGGATGACCATCCACAGGTCGGCGGCGAGTTGTAGCAGAAAGAGGCCAAAGCCGAGCGGCACGGAAAGATAGGGAATCCAGAGTGGTACCGCCCAGATTGTCTCGGACTTCCAGCCGCGCTTCCAAGCGAAATGCCACATATCGTAGGCGTAGTAAAACATCAGGACGATCATGGCACCCGTGAGGACCAGCGTGAAGATCGACAGCAGCCTACGGCCTTTCGGGCCCAGCAATGTCGGCACCAGATCGACCCCCACATGCCCCTTGAGCTTTTGCACATAGGCCAATCCGAGCAGCGTCGCGGCGATCATCAGGTAGATCACGGCCTCGGTCTGCCAGATTGTCGATTTGCCAAGCACCGCACGGATAAAGATCATCTGGCACGTGATCAGCACGGCGGCGAGGATCATGAACGACGCGATGACGCCCGTAGCCGTCGAGACGTAGCCGATATAGCGCACGAGTGCAGGCGTCGAAGAAGCAGAGCTTTCCACAAGGCATACTTTCAGTTGGGGATAGTGAGGCGCCCGCCGGAAGTCCCGGCAGGCGCGGGTCGCATTAATCGACGGCGAGCGCCATATCGAGCAGCTTCTGGCCATCGGGTGTGCTGGCGATAAAGGCCGGGTAGGCTGACGTCGCGGCTACGTCGCGCCATGCGTTGAAGTCCGCTTCGGTCATTGCGCCCAGCTCAACGCCGGCATCGGAGAAGGCCTTTGCCGCGATATCATCGCCAAGTTTAGCCTGCTCGAGATAGAAGGCCTGCGCCTTTTCACCCGCAGCTTCCAGCGCCGCCTGCTGTTCTGCGCTCAACCCGTCGAAGGTAGTCTTGTTTATCAGCAGCGGCTGGTACATGAACCACAGGGCGTATTCGCCGGCAGGTGTGTAGCAGGTAAGCTGCTCGTAGAGGCGAAAGCTTACAAAGCTCTCCGACGATGTGTTGGTCGCGTCCAGAACTCCAGATTGCAGGGCTGGATAAATTTCGGACGATGCCATCGACGAGATCGAGGCACCGGCAGCCGCCAGCATTTCCTCGAACGACTTACCCGCCGCACGGATCGAAATGCCCGCTACATCTTCCGGCTTGGTGATGCAGCCCTTGTTGGAGCCGAAGCCGCCCGCAAGATATCCGTGCACCAGCACCTTAACGTCGTCGGCAGCCATGATGTTTTCGATCTCCGCCATGAAGGGCGAATTGGAAAGACGGTCCCCATGATCATGGTTTTTGACCAGACCGGGCATCAGTGTCAGGTTGTAGGCTGGTTGCTGGCCGCCTGCATAGGACAGCGGCAGCACAGTCATGTCGAGCTGGCCGCGGCTCAGCGGGGTGTATTGCTCGCGTGCTTTGAACAGGGTCTGGTTAGGAAAAATCTGGACCGTGAGATCCACCCCTGCCGCAGCCACATCCTCGGCCAGCATCTGGGCCACCTGATGGCGCACGTCGCCCTCTGCCCACTGGTGCGACAGGCGCAGCTCCTCCGCTGCAACGCTTCCAGCCATTACACTAGCTGCCGCTGTCGCGGCGATAAATATAGATTTCATGTCATCCTCCCAAATGACGCCAGCGCGAAAACTTTTCGGCGGCACGTTGATCGACAATCAAATATTCTGCATCCTTGGTCAACTGTTTTGTATACAAGGAATTGAATATTGCACTCTAGCTTGCGACATAGGATATATTTTACATGGAAGTTTTGCGCGCCAACCATATTCTCGAAGATCTCGAACAGATGATCGTGACCGGCCAGTTCGCCAACGGCGAACGGCTGGACGAAATCCGGCTTGCCGAGCATTTCGGCGTCTCGCGCACGCCGATCCGCGAAGCGCTGCACAGGCTCGGTATGTCGGGTCTAGTCGAACACCGTCCGCGCCGCGGCGTTTTCGTCATCGAGCCGGGAGCGTTCGAGCTGGTTCAGATGTTCGAGGCGATGGCAGAGCTTGAAGCGTCTTGCGGGCATCTGGCGGCCAAACGGATCAGCGAACCACAGATTGCTGCTCTACGCGCGACCGATGCCCTGTGCCGCGCGGCGCTGGCAGCAAACGATCCTGATGAATATTATACCCACAACGAAAAATTCCATCAGCAAATCTATGATGCCGCGCAAAGCAGCTATCTGGAGGATCTGGCGAAGAAATTGCAAAAGCGCCTCAAGCCTTACCGCAGGATGCAGTTACACCTGCGCGGCAGGCTGGAGCAATCCATGATCGAGCACGGGGAGATTCTGCTGGCGCTGTCGCAGGGCGACAGTGCGGGCGCGGCGGATGCGTTGCGCGGCCATGTGGCCGTGCAGGGCGAGAAATTCCACCACCTTCTCAATCATCTCAAGGCGACCCGCTGAAACGGCCGCATTTCGGGTTCTTGCGGAACGCTACAAGTGGTTCGTTCGCGTCCAAGCCCTGAAAACGATTCCAATACCGGACCATCCTTGTGATGCAGATCGTCGCAAGCGGGTCTCAGAACGACGTCCGCAACCCAAAGCTGACCGATCTGTTCGAATAGCTGTTGAGCGTCTGGTTCGATCGGTTCTTCTCGAAATTCAGCCGCAGCACGGGCGAAAACGGTCCGATCTGAATCTTCGAATTGTAGACCTGTGCATCGAGGGCGATAGACCGGTCGCTGCGCCGCGTCCCGGTGAGCGCGTTGATCCCGTCCCGCCGGTCCAGACCTGCCGTTAGATCCACTCCGGCGACGAGACCTCCCTTGAACGCGTAGGTGCCCCCTAGGGACAGGGCGCCCTGCACGCCCGACTGCACCGCGCTGCTTGCATCCGTATGCAGAACGTATCCCCGCGCGTGTATAAGGGTATTGGACGCAAGTGCATAAGAAAATTGGGCATCTAACTGAGTCCGCATCCCGTCGGCACCTGGGAAAGTGTCGTGGCGCATTCGGTACCGCTCGGCGCCGAACCGCACGAATGCACGCTCACCCAAAAGCGTGCTGTAGCTTCCGTAAGCGCCGTATCTCTTGTTATAGGGGGATCCTGCCGCATGGGTTGTGCCAATGAGTGCTCCACCTTCGATGAATTTATTGGCGCCGGGCGAATAGCGAAGACCTGCACGGCCCAATATTTGCGTCTCACGCAACGCTGCATCCTCGTAATAGCGGATAAGCGTATCGAAGGAGAAGCTCGCTTCGAGGTTTTCGGCTAATCGCGGGCGATACGTGACACCAGCGCTGATGACCGCACCTGTGGCAGATTTTTCGCGCAGGGCATCGGGGACGGGAAGGATGAGCCCGCCCACATCGACGCTGCCTGCCGCCGTTCCTTTGCCCGCGTTCGTCGATGGCTCAAGTCCGAACCCGAGACGGAACGACACCGTTTTGCGCGCGGCGATCCGGGCCAGCGTGGTATCCACGGCGCGGCGCTGCTCATCGGACAGCTGTGCCCCGCGAGCCTGTATGAAATGATACTGAGCCCGTCCGTCGCGGCCCAGAAGATAGAGCGCATAGGCCAGCTCGAGCCGGTAGAGTGCCACGTCGGGATAGCTGCGCACCAACTCTTCGAGATATGGCAGCGCCGCAGCCGGATTTTTTATCGCCATCTGCTCGTTTGCCCTCAGCCATGCTTCGGGGATGGGCGGCTGCACCTGAGCCCGAAGCGGGGACGCGAGCGCTATCACTGAAGCGATGAGAAGGCATGGAAGAAAATAATGGCCCCCCTTACGGGGAGCCACTCGCTTTTTCAGAAAATTGCTTTTGAAGAATTTCACGTAACGGTTAATCTCGGTCCACGTAGAATGTACCGGCGCCGCCGATGCCAAAACCGACAGCCGCCTCATCGCCCACCAGCATTGCCGCCGTACCCGCAGCCGCTGTTGCATTCGTACCGACAAACGCGCCGGTCAGAACCAGCTGCGCAGTGCTGCTTTCGTTGTTCACAGATTCTGTCAGTGTGCCCCGCAGTGCACCGATCAGGTTCCCCTGGGTGATAGAACCTATGATGGGTACGGGTGTATCCGACTGCGTCACGATATTTGGGTCGGTCGTATTTGCACTGTCGAGAGTGCCCGCCAGTGTAACGGCCTGCCCGTCAACTTCTCCTTCGAAATTCGTCGCTGTCCCACTCAGTGTACCCGCATCGAAGTTTGCGGCGAGGGCGACGTCGCCGACAAAGAAACCATTTGCAGCACTGGCACCGGGTAGCGTCGTCTCGAGCCGCGTTTGGCCAGAATAGTTAACCGTGCCGGTCTGACGTTGTGTTTGCGGGCCAAGCTGCTGGACGCGGTTGAGTTCGGTGCTGTAATTGCCGCCACCGCCCGGCCGGCCACCGGCCGCAATGCCGCCTCCGTTGCCAAGGCATGCACTCAGAGACACGCATGCCATAAGTGCCGCGCTGGCACGCAAAATCAGTTTTCCCTTCATTAGTTCCCCCAGAGAAATTGGTACTCAGCCCACGGCGCATACCGGGCGAGCGTTTCAAAATGCGGTGCAGGGCATTGTTTTATATGATGCTAAGCACATGAAGCAGTAGAGAGCGCGGTGCCGATAGGGTCACTCCCCCGTTCGTGGGGTATTGTGCAACCTGTGATTTAAAATCTCACGATTTCCGGCCGTTATCCGAGAGTAACCCCAATCGGCTCGCATGGATTGCCGCTTCGGCCCGGTTTGAAATTTCCAGCTTTCGATAGACGGATTTGATGTGCGTGATCACTGTGCTGTCGGCAAGGCCGAGTGCAGACGCCACATCGGACACCCGTAATCCGCGTGCGATCAGGCCCAGCACTTCTGTCTCCCGCCGGGTCAGCTTTGCGGTGCCCTCGTAGTTCGGGCCGGTCAGTTGGAAGTGGTGCATAATGCGGCGCGCAATTTGCGGGCTGAGCGGCGGCACACCGCTGAGCAACAGCCGCAATTGGTTCTCCAGCACCTGCTCGGGTTCGCTTTTGAGCAGATAGCCCTGCGCACCGGCAGCAAGCGCCGAGACGATGGCACTGTCGGCTGCCATCACAGTAGTAACGACTGTTATGCAGGCAGGCTGGTCCCGGTTCAACCGCCGCAGCAGCGTGGTGCCGTCGCCGTCGGGCAAGCTCAGATCGACCAGCGCCAGATCGAATTCGAGATCTCGACACGCTTGCTCAGCGCCCCGCACAGTAGCCTCTTTAACGATGCGGGGCGCGGAAAAGATCTTCTCTACGATAGCAGCCAACCATTCACGCGACTGGCGGACATCCTCGAGAATGAGAATCGTGCCGATCACACCGGTTCTTCTTTGCGCTTACGATCAAGCCGTGTCGGAACCATCACCTCGATCCGCGTGCCCTGCGCGCCACCCCGTCTGCCGCCGATCTCGCCCGACCCCATCAAAACCTCCGCCCTCTCCATCATGTTGGGAATACCGTTCCCTCCGCGCGGTAGGCTTTGCTCGGGTAGCCCCTTGCCGTCGTCCTCGATCACCAGCGTGATCTGACCGGCCTCAAGCCTGAAGATGACCCAGACAGTCGCGGCATCGGAGTGCCGCAGAATATTGGACACAGCTTCGCGCAAAATCGAGCGCAGACCATTGACCAGTTCGAAGGAAATTGTAGTCCCCTCCTCCGATTCCGCATCCAAAGGCGCGGTCCATTCAAGGCTGACGCCGTGAACATCCAGCCGATGCACGGTTTCCGTGCGCAAATCAGCCAGCATGGGCGTAAGGGGATATTCCGCCTTGAAGCCATCGTTGATGATGGCGCGCAGATCCTTGAGGCTGTCGCGCAGCAGATCGTCCTTGCGCGAAACCTCCGGTGAGTGAAGTGCCGTCAGCAATTGCGCCCCGATATTGTCATGCACATCACGGCTGATCCGGTCCCGCTCCAGTATCGCGCCCCGCTCGTAGGCACGCCTGCTGTCGGCGGCAAGCTCATGCATCTCGATCATGTTGGCTGCCACATCGACATCCTCGGGCGAAAAGAGCCGCCGCCCTTTTTGCGCATAGCACAAGCGGCGCGGCTCAAGTCCGTCGATGCCCGGGATCAAAAGTGCCAGCCCGTTTTCGGAGATGCGTGGCACATCGACATCGCCGGTCATTTTCTCGGGCGGGGCCAGCGGCGCAAAGACATCTACCAACAAGCTGTCCCAGCGCAGTGCATGCGCGCGGGTTGTGGGCGAGAGGGCTGTATTTACGATATCGGCCATACGCCCCTTGAGAGAGGCGCTCCGCCGTGTGAGCAGGATCCTCAACAGCAGCTGCCGCAGGGGGAAATACAAAAAACCCGCGATCAGAAGCGCCACGCCCAGGCTCACCCATGCCTGCTGCTGTAAGAAGCGAATGAGCAGGATATCAAGTACAATGATCAGGATCATGCCCGACAACCAGAGCCAGATATAATAGGACCAACGATCGAGATTGAACACCTTATACCGGAGCACCCCCAGAGCGAGCCCGACGTGCATAATGTTGAAAAAGCTGAACGCGATGCTCTGCGGGATCAGGGTCTCCTCGCTGATGCCGAGCGCGATTGGCATCGGCACAAGCGCGATAAACAAAGAACAGCCGACCAGCGACACTAGGATGAACCAGCGCAGGCCCGCACGGTTGAGCGGCTCACGGCGACTCAGATACCACTGCACGACGCCAAGGATCACCGCGACCAGCATTTGCGAAAGCACCGCGAAGCCCAAGATATTATCAGGCGGCAAATTCAGTATATTCAGCGCGATCGCGATCCCGTACACCATCAGCGGGATCAACAGCCAGACAGGCCGGAACATCGGCTTGGGATATTGCGAGAAAAGCCCCACTAGCGCGATCCCGAACGAAATGGCGCCAAAGGCATTAATGCTCGACAACATATGGAATAAAGGGCCATCGAGCGCGATTTGACGTGTCGAGTAAATCGCGGCAGCATTTGCAAAGACAGGCACAAAAAGCGCCGTGAGGGCAAACATCCGCGCGCCCCAATCGTCGCGCCGCAGGCTGATCACCCATCCGCCAATCAGAAGCGATACCATCCCGACACCGATCTGGAACCAGAACTCCCAGGGTAAATCCCCGACAGTACGCCCGCGCACATCAAAATCATTCGCGCCGATCGTGCCATCGGCAAAGGCATATCTGACGAAAACCTGCGGCTGGTTTAGTTGCGCGCGGATCTGGCTCTGCCGGACGCGAAACTCCTGGATCGCGCGATAGCTGCCAAGCTGGTCAGGCTCGTCGATCAGATCGCTCGGAAGCAGAGTGATCTCTCCCAACTGCATAGGAACCGCACCCTCCGGTAGGTCGATGTGAGGCTGTCGTAACGCGATCCAGAGCGCTAGCGCTGTCATCACGAACCCAAAGAGCACTGCACCGATCAATACAAACGCCGGTGACATGTTTTTATAATCTGTGCGCATCAATACTGGCTATTGGTTTGAAGGGTAAAGTAAATACCCCGAACAGGGGATGGACAGGCAGCCGATCCGCGCACTCCCCTGCAACGCTCCCTGCCCGATCATCATGTTGGCACAGTCGCATTTCTGCGGCCAGAGATTTTGCGCTGAAAAGCGCTTCACACTCTTGCTGGGCCAGCGACGCGATCCGGATGCTTCACATAGGCATCAATCCCCGAATTCAGGCCCTCTTCTGAGGCCGAGAAAGACATATCCGAAGCGCCAAAGGGACGCTGCCTCGCCGGGACAGGCGCGCAATAGGCTTCAAGCACCTTGAAGTAGTGCGACCGTAGGCCGAACATACAGCATCCCCCCACGCTGATCTGCCCAACCGGCTTTTGGGTCGCACCGTCAAGCTCGCGGAAACACTGATCATCCTTCTTTTGCTAGCACACGCGGCATCTGTAGATTTGCGAGAAAATAATTTGGGGTCCGCCCCGAAGTTTTTCCTGATATGCACTTGCTGTCTGTTTCGGCATGGCCTAGAGAGACCACATTGGCGCGGGATGGAGCAGCCCGGTAGCTCGTCAGGCTCATAACCTGAAGGTCGTAGGTTCAAATCCTACTCCCGCAACCAAAAAAATACGCCAAATCAAACGCTTAAAGCCCGACCTAATCAGTCGGGCTTTTGCTTGTGCAGTTCTTGTCAACACCTTGTCAACGTTTGGCGAGTCCCACTTACCTACGTGTCCACGTGGCAGGGCTCTGTGTATGTTGCCTTCGTCATCGACACATTTGCAGATCGCATCGTCGACTGGCGGGTCTCGCGGTCGGCAAAGACAGACTTTGTTCTCGATGCTCTTGAACAGGTCCTGCATGATCGGCGGCCGGTCCAGAAAGGAGGATTGATCCATCACTCAGATCGCGGCGGGCAATATCTATCCGATCGCTATACCGAGCGATTAGCCGAAGCAGGCATCGAGCCATCGGTCGGCAGCGTTGGTGAATCTTATGACAACGCCCTCGCTGAAACTATAAACGGTCTCTACATAACCGAACTGGTCTATCGCCAGGGCCGATGGCGCAACATGCAGGATCTGGAAATGGCGACGCTCGGCTGGGTCGATTGGTTTAATCACCGACGATTGCTCGGCCCTATCCGAAACATACCGCCAGCAGAGGCTGAATAGAACTTCTATGCACAGCGCGACGTGCTCGATATTGTCGCATGAAATGAAGCTATGGGTCTCCGGTAAACCCGGGGCGGTTCAAATACGGTTTACAGACAAGTTTAAGCGGGACGCTGTGGCTCAGGTTGTTGAGCATGGATATACGGTCAGCCAAGTGTCAGAGCGGCTCAGAATCAACACCAAGTCGCTGTACATGTGGAAGGCGCAGTTTTTGAAGCCACGGCACGAACGAGCTGAGGTTTTGGATCAGGCTGAAGAGATAAGCCGGTTGAAGCGTGAGTGGCCCGCGTGACCGAGGAACGCACCATTCTAAAAAGAGCGGAAATTGTGCGCCATTGGTTCGAGGACAATGCCGCGCGCGTACTTCGCGCGCGAGTCTCAGTGAGGTACGCGTTCATAGAGGCCAATCGGGCAGAGTTTTCGGTGCGGTCGATGTGTCGGCTGCTGATGGATTATTTCGCTTCGCGGACCTGCGGCTCAGCGGGTTTTATGCATGGCTTAAAGAACCGTTAAGTCAGCGTGCGTTTGAAGGTGCGCGCCAGACAGAACTGATCCAAAAGGCCTGGGCGGACAGCAGAAAGGTCTATGGCTTTCGCAAATTAACAGATAATCTGTGCAATGCTGGCGAGACCCGTTCTGAGAACCGTGTGGCACGCTTGGCCAGTCTTGCAAGAATCGCTGCGCAGATGGGGTATAAACGGTGTCCTGGTCGCTATAACGGCAAGCCTGCTGTCGGTGCCGACAACTCCCTAGACCGACAATTAGAAGTCCCCTCTCATGCATGTAAACATGCACTGCCGGGCAGTGGACATCACATATATCAGAACCCACGAAGGATGGTCTTATCTGTCTGTCGTCATTGACCTGTTCTCAAGGCACAAGAACTGTCGGGTGGTCCCCTCTCGGCAGATTGCCTTGCAATCGCATGCCGGGCAATGGATGCAATCACGCATGACAACGGACCTTGCCCTACAGGCACTCCTAGCTGCAGTTTGGACGCGCCAGCTCAAGGAAAAAGTGATGATCCACTCCGACCAAGGCTCTCAGTTTAACAGCACAGAGTTGCAGTCATTCCTCAGAAAGCACAAGCTGTATGCCAGCATAAGCAGACGTGGAAATTGTCATGACAACGCTGTCGCAGAGAGCTTCTACCAGCTCTTAAAATGAGAGCGGATCAGGCGACGGACATACTTCATACGTGACGCAGCAACACAGGACGGGTTCGATTACTTTGAGATGTTCTACAACCCAACACGCAAGCACACGAACACCGGTATGCTGTCACCAGTTAACTCTGAAATGAACCAAGCAGGCGTCAAGGAAACTAGGAGCAGCTCAGATTTTTTTTCTACGAGCGTAGGCAGCACACAAGAATGACCTGTTACATCAATACTTTGGCCGCCCCGCAGCGGGAAAAGCGGCCATTCAAGGACAATGCAGCGAACCCAAAAATTTAATGATGGAACTTCAGCTTTCTGATCACTCCATTTCACAGTAGCAGCTTACTGTTTCGGACCTGTTGTAAATTGCCCGAAATGTCCAATTCATGGCCCCTCGCTCGGTGGAGACGGACAAATTTTTTTAGAAGGGGCGACCTCGACCAAGGCCGCCCCAGTTTTATTCAACCTTTTGGCATAAGAACGGCGTCAATCACGTGGATAACACCGTTGTCGGTATCAATATCCGCGCTCGAAACCGCTGTACCGTTGATTTTAGCGCCGCCTTCGGTTGTGACTGTTACGGTCTCTCCATTGACTGTCGCAGGCGTCATGCCATCCGACAGGTCAGTGGACATCACTTTACCGGCGACGACATGATACGTAAGGATCGAGGCGAGTTTGGCCTTGTTCTCGGGCTTAAGCAGATCATCAACAGTGCCTGCAGGGAGTGCCGCAAATGCTGCATCTGTGGGAGCAAAGACCGTGAATGGTCCAGCGCCCTTGAGGGTTTCGACAAGGTCGGCAGCTTTGACGGCGGCCACGAGTGTATTGAAGTTTCCAGCGGAAACTGCGGTGTCGACGATGTCCATGGGATATTCCTTAAGGTTTGTGACGCTGCACGAATGTGCCAGAACAATAGAAGCCGTCCTGTGCCACATTTATAAGATAGCGTGCAGCAAGTCCGGGCATAGGGCGCTACGCCTGCGTCATCTTGGCGGCACGGATCGTTCGCAATTAATCAAAGTGGCCTATCAACTGCCGACCAGCGCGAAATACCTCGATCAGTTTATCTATCACTGCTTCATTGAGCATGAGTTCGTCAGACAAATTGTGCCGACATCCAAGGCCAACCATCTTCAGATAGGGTGCCGCTGGATCGCTGCTTTTAAAACCATCTGGCACGGTGCCCAACTCTTTTCGCGTCACCAATCCGTCTGGGAAAACCGTCTTGAATTCGGTATCGGCCAAGATGTCATTCAAACCATCAAGGTCATCGACAAGACGATTGCGTAACCGCGTAAGGGCCTCTTTGGATGGTTGGAACAGTGCGGCACCTGCGTGGCAATTGCCTGGCTCAATGTGGAGGTAATAGCCAAAGTTTTCTGAAGGATGACCGGCAGTGGCAAAACATCGACGTCCGCACGATAAAATTCGCGCCCGACACGCTCGCGCGGTTCTTGAAAGAACTTGGTGTAGCTTTGCTTTGGTTTGATCTTGGCTTGCGCCACGAAAGGATCAAAGCGATCCGCATAGTCGTGCAAAGTCATTGCGATGCCGGTGAAGTTACGCAAGGCATCGTCACGTTCGGCGCGATGCTCATCCATCCAGACCTTACGATTATTTATCGCGAGATCTGCAAGGAACGTAAATGTTTCTGGCTCTACCATTGTTGAAACTCCTGTTTCGCTGTAACTGCGTGCCTTTCGCTGGTTGTGAGACAGTGACACGCTAACTTCCGAAGGATATAATTTAATCAAGAGTATCACCATGCCGGAAGAAGCTGTACGTTCCGAAAACCGCTTAATGGACCGGCAGAGTACAAGTCAAAACAGAAGCCTTTTACACGGTCACCAGACACAACTGTCTTTGACGCCGTGTCCGCGATGGCAGAAAAGAACTATTGTTCTGTCATTATTGTTGACGCCGATAACAAAGTTATTGGCGTGGCGACTGAGCGCGATGTGATGAACAAGGTTGTGGGCAAAGAACTGGATCCCAAAACCACCCCGCTATCCGCTATCATGACAAAAGATCCGCGAGTGGTGCAGGAAACAGATGATTTGCTGGATTGGCTTCGGATTATGTCAAACGAACGGTTTAGGCGCTTGCCAGTCGTCGACGCTGATGGGCACATCAAAGCTATGTTCACACAGGGTGATTTTGTGTCTTACACGTGGCCAGATCTGATCTACCAGATGAAGTCGATAGCGACAGCGACAGTCGTTAAAAATTGGCTATTATTCCTGATCGGGGGCGGTGTTACACTTTATTCTATCGTCGTGGTCATTGTGATCGGCATCGTCAATTAACCGAAAGGCCGGTAACTGGACCACTGCGCGTGGTTATTATCGGTGCTGGGATGGCCGGGCTGGCCTGTACAAGCAAATTGGGCTGCGCACGCGTTACGCCAATCATTTTGACAAGGGCCGTGGCATTGGTGGGCGCATGGCGCCCAAACTTATCGAACAGAAGCGGTTTGACAGAGGTGCAAGATATCACGGCGAATGAAGATCGTTTTGCCGAGGTGCTGGGTGACCTGCAAACAAAGGGTGCGGCAGCCAAATAGGATGACGGTTCAGGCTGTTCGCGTTTCGTGAGCGTCCCCGGAATTTTGGGATTGCACCGCGCGCTGTCTGAATGCTTCGACATTCGGCAATTGGCGCAGGCCAGCGCCGCGTTCAGCGCGCAGCATCTAGAGGACGATCCAGCAGCGATATCCGCGAGGATGCTTCCGCTTTTGTGTGATCAGCTCAGCCTGGCTACAAATCAAGTGACCCACGCAAGCGCGCATCGTTGGCGCTATGCCCGCGTGACTGTGCCCTTTGGCCGGCCGTTCTTGAAACTGACCGTGTCACTCTATGCCGGCGGCGACCGGTGCATCGGCCCACGGGTTGAGGATGAATGGATCAGTGGCGACGCGATTGCGCAAGATATTTGCAGACCCTTTCATGACCGATGATCCGCGTATTGCACGCCAAATCACGCTGATCCGGGAGGAAATGTCGCCACCGCCGGGTGCAGGGCTTGTGCGTATGGCGCTTGGTTTGGGTATGATATGCCACGCGCTATTTGCTACTGTGATCCTCTCGATGGTTCTGGTGTTGTTGTTTAGCCTGAGCCAGAGTTTTTGCACCGTGCCCTGGCCGTGGGCGATACTGGCCAACGCAGCCTTAATCGTACAATTTCCACTGGCCCATTCGACCTTGCTGACAAAAAATTGCAATGGCACCTTACAACGCCTTTTCCCCGGACCATACGGGGCAACACTCGCAACGACGACATGTGCGGTCATCGCGTCCGCGCAACTTTTGGCACTGTTTACCCTATGGAAGCCATCGGAGATCATCTGGTGGCAGGCTGAGGCTGCTATATTTGGGCCATCAGCACGGCCTATGCGGTTGCGTGGTTGATCGGTGGTAAGGCAAGTTTCGATGCTGGCGTTGAGGTACAGTCAGGTGCGCTTGGCTGGATATCCCTGATGGTGCGTATCCGGCCTATATTTCCTGACATACCAATTCAAGGCCCGTTCTGCCCGATCCGCCAACTGATCTATTTGGCCTTCGCCCTGACGCTTTGGCTGGTGCCTGTGTGGACGCCAGACCAACTGGTCCTCACGGTGAGCTACACAGCCTATTGCCTGTTTGCGCCACGCTTCAAAGAACGCTGTTTTACCGCACGGTACGGAGCGAAATTCGATGCCTTTAAGACGACAGTCCCATATATATCTTGCCATGATGACAACAGCTAAAATAATGGACACAGCTTGAACGTCGTTCAGGTCGGCGAATTCCAGTAGTCGCGGGTCTGGGTGAAAGGGTCAGGATTTTTGCGGGTCTACTATGCCACATGTGCGCAACTGCCGCGACCAAAGTGAAAATCCACAGAGACCGTTGTTTTTATTTGATAACTTTTCGAAAATTTGCAAACTTCGAAGAGGTTGCGGCTTTTTGACGTAGCAGTATGCCTGCGGCTTTTTGACGTCGCAGTATGCCTGCGGCTTTTTGACGTAGCAGTATGCCATTGAATACGAACGAGCAGAACTATCCTCCTTTACATGATGTTGATTGGAGAAAACACATGGAAACTTTATCGATAGGTCAATACGAATTGATCTATAATGCGTTCTCGTTCGGCTTCGCGACGCTCGCGGCTGCAACGTTATTTTTCTGGCTCGGTATTGGTCAGGTAAAACCACAGTATAAAACCGCTCTTGTTGTAACTGGTTTGGTGACATTCATCGCGGCCTACCATTATTTCCGCATCGGCCAAAGCTGGAACGAAGCGTATGTGCTTGCGGACGGCGCATACGTCGCCAGCGAAAAGACCTTCAACTCTGCATACCGGTATGTGGACTGGCTTTTGACTGTGCCGTTGCTTTTGGTTGAACTGATTTTGGTGATGAGCCTCACGCGCTCTGAAACAGTATCGCGCGCAACAAAGCTTGGTGTCTTGGCACTGATCATGGTTGCACTGGGTTATCCGGGCGAAGTCTCTGATTCAGGTAGCGTTCGCTGGATCTTCGGTCTGCTGTCGATGATTCCATTCCTATGGATCGTCTATGAGTTGTACGTCGGTCTGGGCAAGGCAATCGAAAGCCAGCCAGAGAATGCACGCGGTCTTGTCAGAACCGCACGTAACGTGACCGTCGCCAGCTGGTGCTTTTACCCCGTAGTCTATTTTGCAGGCGCAATCGGACTTGAAGGTGCAACTGCAACGGTTGTGGTCGAAGTCGGCTACACGATCGCAGACATCGTCGCCAAAGCCGGCTTTGGTGTTCTTATCTTCTTGATTGCCATGCGCAAAAGCGAAGATTCCGAAGCCAAAGAAACTCTGACTATTCCAGCATAGGATCAGCAAGGACCGCCCCCTAATATTATGGGGGCGGTCATCCTTCTCAAACAATTTGGACGCTTTTGATGCTCGATACACAGCGGCACTCAACAGTCTTCGTTGACGACGTAGACGCCGAGATTGAACAACTTGTTTCACATGGTCCAAAACGAGTGGCCGAAGCGGCAAGATATCATTTTGCGGCAGGCGGGTCTCGCGTGCGGGCCCAATTGGGTCTTGATGCGGCGGCGGGGTCGGGTTTGTCACGAGATGCTTGTATGTCCTGCGCCCTCGCGCCCGAGCTGTTACATAATGCATCGCTGATCCATGACGACTTGCAAGATGGTGATCGGATGCGCCGTGGAAGGCCTGCCGTCTGGTCGAAATATGGCAAAGACATTGCGATACTGACCGGCGACTTTCTCATTTCTATGGCCTATGTGACGATCGCACAGCATCCTAAGCCTGCAGTGGCGCTTCGTATGATACACGATACCATCACGATGACAATTTCCGGGCAGATCAATGACTTGGGTGCGACGCAAACGCCGCCCGAGGAATACGAAAATATAGCTGCCAGCAAGTCTGGACCGCTTCTTGCGTTGCCGGTCAGGCTCGCGCTGGCCGCAGCAGATATGCCGGGCCAAAATATTGGAACACGTGTTGGTCGCGCCTTATCAGTAACTTATCAGACACTTGACGATATTTGTGACCGAGACGCGGATCTTAAGCACGGCGCAACCAATATCTGCCTTGCCTTGGAAGCCAGCGGGCAATCGCGCGCATCTGCAAAGATCATTGCCTGTGCGTTGGCGCAGACATCTTTAGAGGCCGCACGACTGGACGCCAACAGCCTTTCCCAAAGTGCCGGCGCTGCGTTTCTATCTCTGGCAGACCAACTTGAAACCAAATTGAAGGATGTATCCGATGCCACGTGATGCCAGTTTTTCGTTCACACAATCCGCCATTGTTGCGGGTGCTGGATTTGGCGGTATTGCAGCAGCCCTGAGGCTACGCGCCAAGGGCTATGATGTGCACCTCATCGATCGTTGCCCCCGTCTGGGCGGACGGGGGCAGGTTTTTGAAAAAGATGGATTTCGCCATGACGCCGGACCAACCGTACTGACAGCGCCTCATTTATTTGAAGAGTTGTTTGCGTTGTTTGGCAAAAAAATGTCGGACTATGTGACTTTGGTAGTGCCCGATCCCTGGTACCGATTTCAGTATCACGATGGCGACACGTTTGATTACGGCCCGACCGACGCCGCAACCGAGGCTGAAATCGCGCGCATTTCACCGGATGATGTCGCAGGTTATCGGCGGATGGCCGAGTGGTCTAAGAAAATCTACGACGTGGGCTTTACTAGGCTATCAGCGGTACCGTTCCATTCACCTGCTTTCATGATTAAACAAATCCCGCATCTTCTGAGGCTGCGCTCGTTTGAAAGCGTCTGGTCGATGGTGGCGCGGCATCTCAAACACGACAAGCTGCGGCGCGCGTTTTCGATCCAGCCGCTGTTATTGGGGGGCAATCCGTTTTCGACAACAGCCATCTATGGGATGATTAACCACCTCGAACGTGAACATGGTGTCTGGTTCGCAATGGGCGGCACCGGTGCACTTGTCGATGCGTTTGAGCGTCTGATGCAGGAGGAAGGCATTACCGTTTCGCTGAACACGACCATCGCGCAGATTAAAGTCGAAAATGGTCGGGCATCCGGCGTCGTGCTGGACACAGGCACACAGATTGATGCTGACGTCGTTGTGTCAAACATGGACCCGGTTCATGTCTACCGTAACATGCTGCCGCAGTCGGACGTTTCAAACGTTGCCAAAGTCCGCGCAAAGGCGTCGCGCCTGTCCATGGGTCTGTATGTCTTGTATTTTGGGGCCACGACGACATGGCCCGATGTGGCGCATCACACTGTCTGGTTTGGTGAACGCTACAAAACCCTGCTGCGGGATATCTTCAAAAAGAAGAAATTGGCCGATGATTTTTCGCTTTATGTCCACAGGCCAACCGCGACGGACCCCAGCTTTGCACCAAAGGGATGCGACAGCTTTTATGTGCTATGCCCCGTGCCAAACTTGGCCGGCGGTCAGGATTGGGCCACAGAAGGGCCAAAATTACGCGACCGGATTGTTGCTTCGCTTGAGGCCACGATGCTGCCCGGACTGGCGGAACACATTACGGCAGAGTTTGCGATGACGCCTGAGGATTTTAGCCATGATTACCTGTCTGTCGACGGTGCCGGTTTTTCACTTTCCCCATTTTTTACGCAGTCAGCATGGTTTCGTTTCCATAACAAAGGCGAAGGGATCGAAAACCTGTACTTTGTGGGCGCAGGCACACATCCCGGTGCGGGACTGCCAGGCGTGGTGTCATCTGCCAAGGTCTTAGACAGCCTCGTGCCTGTTGCGGAACCGGTCTTGTGAACCCCGAAACTCTGATGGCCAAACATGCGCGCAGCTTTGCGCCAGCGGCACGGCTGCTACCCCGCTCCGACCGGTTACGCATTGCACGGCTATATGCCGTGTGCCGTAGCATTGATGACATTGCCGACGAAATAGGTGGGGACGTTGGTTTTGACCGTCTCACAAAACTACACAGCGCTCTTGGTCATACGGCCCCGCGAGACCACCTTGCTGTCGAAGCCCACGACTTGTTCAAAGACCGGCCAATTGGGCTAGGCGCTTTGGCTGATCTTGTCGCGATGGCAGCGAAGGATACCGGAGATACGTGCTTGAGCGACGCCGCCAGCCTTGACGCCTATTGCATGGGGGTCGCCGGAACCGTTGGGGTCATGGTTTGTACGCTGTTCGACATCGACAAGATCCATCATCCAAAAGCTGCAGATCTTGGAAAAGCCATGCAGCTGAGCAATATCTGTCGTGATGTGGCGGACGATGCCCGGATTGGGCGCAGATACCTGCCTTTTGATCTTTGCCCTTATCCGCCAGAAGCGATTATTGCGGGTGATCCAGCTGCACTAGATGCAGCAGAATCTGCAATGGCCAGCCTTCTTGATCAAGCGGATGATCTGTACCGATCGGGGAAATCGGCACTGGCCGTTCTTCCCTGGCGGTTGCGCCTTGCCGTTGCGGCGGCAGCGGCAATGTATGCCGGGATCGGGACAGAACTGCGGTTGCGACGTTTGCAGCCACTTGCCGGACGCGCTGTGGTGCCTGTCGCGCGCAAGGCTGGCTTGGCTTTCGGTGCGATAGCCCGAGAAATTATTGAAACACGGAACCGCGAAAGCAGGCCCAAACATGCAAGTGCCTGATTTTGATGTTGCGATTTTGGGCGGCGGTTGCGCAGGGCTAAGTCTTGCCGTGCGTTTGGCGCAAAGCGATCTGTCCGTGCGCATTATCGAACCGCGCCAAGAGTACACAAATGATCGCGCCTGGAGCTTTTGGCGGACGCGAGCCGATCCATTTGAGGATTGCGTAAGAAAAGAATGGTCGTCGTGGACCATTGCAGGTCCATTGGGCTTAACGGCACGTAGTTCATCACAGATGCGCTATCAGACGGTCGAAGCAGGTACTTTCTATCATCGGGCCTGCGAGATGATTGCGAAAGGTTCCAATATGACCCTGTCGCTTGGCGTTTCGGCCCAGAGTGTTGCGCATTCAAGCGCGGGTTGGCAGGTTCACACCAATAAAGGCACCTTCACCGCAGCGACTGTTGTCGATACGCGTCCTCCGCGCCGCATTCCGACCTATGGTCAGTTCTTTCTTGGCCGCGAAATTAAAACTGAAATACCGATTTTTGACCCAGATGTTGTTCAGCTTATGCACTTTCGTAGCGGCTACAGCGCAGGCGTCGATTTTGTGTATGTCTTGCCCTTTGCGGTCGATCAGGCGTTGGTCGAGGTCACATCATTTGCCCCGCACAATCCGGGTCATCAGATATTTACACGGTGGCTTGATGCTGAAATCGCAGCACTAAATCCCGGCCAAACAGAAGTCCTGCGGACCGAAGCGGGTGCACTCCCGATGCAGGCAGGGTTTGCCGATCTGACACACGACAATATCATCCACATGGGGCTGGGTGGCGGTGCGGCGCGTCCATCCACCGGATACGCCTTTACACGCATTCAAACGCAAGCAGATCATGTGGCTGCAGCATTGATCGCAGGTGAATTTCCTGACAGTAAGCTCGATGGTCGTGTGACACACTTTATGGACCGCGTTTTTCTACAAGTTCTGGCAGCCGCACCAGCACGCGGCCCTGCAATGTTTCAAAGCCTGTTCCGAAATGCGCCCGCCAACCGGTTAGAACGCTTTTTGTCCGGATCGACACATCCGCTGGACCGTCTGTCCGTCATGGCCTCACTGCCGCCGCTCCCGTTCTTGCATGCTGCAGCATTTCCAAAGTGATTCACCCCCAGATCTGGCAAACGTGGTTCTTCGCCGTCAGCGTTTCAGTTGCAGTTTTGATGACCTTTTTGATGCAGCCCACGCTTCACACCCAGATGCTTTTGCTGGTGCCAACTGTTGCCGTACTTGGCCTGCCGCACGGTGCTCTTGATCTGCCAATCGCACAAACACTCTGGCCCTTGCACGGATGGCGCGGGAATATGCGGTTCGGATTACTTTATATTGGCTTAACGGCGTTGGTCATCGGGTTCTGGATACTATTTCCCGGTCCTGCACTCTTCGCGTTTTTGATTTATTCTGCCTTTCACTTCTCGGGCGATTGGGCTGAGGCGACACCGTTGCTCCGTTGGACAGGAGGGATCGCAACGATTGGCGCGCCGGGTCTGTTTTGGCAAGCAGAGGTATCAGACCTTTTTGCATTTCTCGCGCCCGCGCCAGCTGCGGATCTCGCAGCGATGGCTCTGGCTTATGCTGGTGGGACAGCGTTAACCTGCTACACCGTGACCTTAATATGGCTTCCTGCATCGCGGACACGAGCAGCGGTAGAGCAGGCCATCATCTGGTTCGCAGCGGCCTGCCTTTCGCCACTTGTCTACTTTGTTCTTTATTTCTGTGCTCTGCATTCGTTGCGCCATTTGACTAATGCGCTTCAGTCCGTCGAGAACACACGCCAAGCGATGCGCGCTGCGACAATTTTATCAATAGTAGTAATTGTTGCAGCGTTTATAGCTTTCGCGATTTTGCAAAAAACAGAAACATTTATTCTAGAACAGACCATCATGCGGGTCGTGTTTATCGGTCTCGCTGGTCTCACTGTGCCGCACATGCTCCTCATAGATCGGTTTCAACGGCACGGACGTCGACCACCCTCAGAAAGGTGATCTTATCTACGTCTCGCTTGTTGAACCCGACTGCTGTGAAATGGCGGATTGAATTCTATCTGTTTAAATCCAACAGACTGACTGAAATGGAAAAGTTTTCCGCATCGCAGAGAGCTCCCGTACTGCGAGCATGAGCAAATGCCGCATTAGCATTCGCTGCGGCAGGGAAATGGAGCTTTGTCCGCACTCCGATCACTCAAGATGGACGTCTCGAATAAACGCTCCGCACCCGCTGGCCCTACTTTGCCCGTTTGTCGGCAACCGATCAGACTACCGACCCGGTGGTTAGAAGCGCGCCGATGACCGGTTCAATGTTGGAGGCTTGGACATAGCCCTTGGCCACCAGCGCGGTGCCAGCGACAGTCAGAACTTGGTGGATCATCGAGAGCATTGCAGGTTTCAACATGATTTTCTCCTATTCAGACTTGATTGGTAGATGCGAGGAATTCGCCCGGCTTGATCGTCCGCAAGCGTTGCTGACGGGGCATTATGGTGACAGGCCAGCGCGCGCCAAGGAGGCGGGACTTGGCGATGCGGGCAATAGTGACGGCATCGGACTGGTTGCCGCCCAGCACGTAAAAATGCGTATCGTCCTGCCCCATCGCGAAACCGACGTGCCCACCAGAGCCGCGCGAGAACACAAGCACCGCGCCGGATGCCGGCTTTTCCTCCTGCCCGAACAGCAACCAGTTGCGTGCCCAGAAGGGATTGGTGCCCAGCGCCCCCAGAAAGGGCTCGTCTGGCAGCGCCACGCGAATAAAAGTCTCCACAAAATCCCCGCACCATGGGTTTTTCGATGGATCGCCAAGGGACCGACCGTCACGCTTTAGCCAATCCATCAGCCATGAACGATGTCGGGCTTCATCACGGCCGAGAGCAGATTTGGCCTCAGTGATCCAAGGCATCGGACCCGGCGGCGCTACGGCTGCCGCGCGCCCGTTCGCGGCCAGCAGCGCCTTCATCGCGCAGGCGGTGCGCAGTCCCCAGAGGCCGTCAATTGCGCCAGGGGAATGGCCAAGCTGATCTAACCCAGTCTGGATCAGGTGGAGGGGATCGCTGGTGTTGGCATTCATGAGAAGGCTCCTTTCGCCCATCGCTGGGCATGAAAAAACCGCCTTCCGGGCGGGTCGGGATGGATCTGTTAGATGCGTGCGCGTTGGTCAGTCGGTGCGGCCGCGCTGGAAGGCTTCGAACATCAGATCCCGCATGGCGCGGATGTCGGTCTCGATGCGTTCCACGCGGTCGGCTTCGGTTTCGCGATCTTCGGCGCGCTGGCGGTCAACACGGGTGCGCTCAGCCAGAAGCTCGCGGTCGAGCCGCAAGAGCCTGGCGTCGTCGAAAAATGCTTCTCGTGTCATGGCAGCCAGCAGAATTAAGGTGCCGCCAATCAAGGCGGTAATGCTGTGATCGCAAAATGCTGGCGCAGGCTTCCATCGCCGCGATGCAGGACTGTTGCTCACCCAAGACCTTCAGCTACTGCGGGCGGGATACCACAGAGCCGCCGATTCCCGCGCCGTGCGCATGAAACACGTTCCTGAACAAACCTCGGCCGAGGATGCCAACCTATTTCATAAACCCTCCTCTGCTAGTGGTGTTCCAACACCCGCTACTTTGGCACGTTAGGTGCCGCCGGGGGCGCCCAGCCCATCGCTTAACCTTTGCATGCAAGGCTAACGCAGGTGGGTCGCATTGGTATGCTGCATCGCGGGACTCCCAAGGCCTATCCGCTGGAGCCCCGCTAGTTTTTTTTACCCGAATACAAGCCCACCATCGACGATCAGATTTTGTCCCGTCACGGCCCGCGCCCATGGCGATGCAAAGAACAGCACCGCGTCTGCCATATCCTCTGGCGTGGTCACCCGTCCCAGCGGCGTTTGTGCGGCTATGATGTCGAACACGGCATCAGGGGTGGCGGCACTGGCATCTGTTGTCCGCAACAAACCGCCAGACACCATGTTAACCGTGATCCCCATCGGCCCCAGCTCCTTGGCCGCTGTCCGGGTAAAGGCCAGAAGTGCGCCCTTGGCAGCAGTGTAATCGTGATAGGGCACGACGGGATTTTGCATTAGGTTGGTGCCGATCGTGATGATCCGACCGTAACTCTGTGCCGCGCAGTGGGTTTGCATTGCCGCAAGGCAGTTCAGCGCACCACCCACCGATGTTTCGGTCTGACGCGCGATATCGGCCCAGCTCATGCGGTCCAGATTTGTCCGCGCATCGCCGTTGAAAGCGAAATTCGCCAAGGCGTTGTGGACCAACACATCCGGGGCACCAAAGCGTTTGGTGATCTGATCCACCATCGCCCTGACCTGCTCGGGGCTTGTCACATCAGCGCAGAACGCGGCGGCACGCGGGCCAAGCTCGGTGGCGAGTGCCTCGGCGGCCGCCCGGCTGTTGCGGTAGTTTATAGCGACCCTTGCGCCTTCGCGGTGAAAGGCGCGGGCGATGGCGGCCCCAAGGCCGCGGCCTGCGCCGGTGACAAGAACGGTTTGATCAGAGATTGGACGCGTCATGGCGTGTTTCCTTTGAAAATGGCGTGAAAGTGGTGGGTCGGGCCATGGCCCGTGCCGACCGTCAGGGCATCTGCGGTGGCGATGGCGCGGGCGACATAGGCCTTGGCGTGCGCTGCGGCCTCAGGCAGGGTCAGTCCAAGGCCCAGATGTGTCGCCAGCGCCGAGGACAGTGTGCAGCCTGTGCCATGGGTCTTGCGGGTTGCGACGCGAACACCGGGCAGCCACACCAGTCCTTCCGCACTGGCCAGAAGATCCGGGCAATCGTCCCCTCCCAGATGGCCGCCCTTGAGCAGCACCGCGGGTGGACCAAGCGCCAGCAGCGCGCGCGCTTGGTCCTCCATGTCGGTGCGGGTCATAGCCTCGGGTAGGCCCAGTAGGTCGGCGGCCTCGGGCAGGTTCGGGGTGACAACAGTTGCCATCGGCAACGCTGCGCGCAAGGCGGCAACCGCTGCGGTCTGCAACAGCCGGTCCCCGCTTTTGGTAACCATCACCGGATCGAGGACGATGGGTGTGTCATGGCCGGACAGCCCAGCGACAACTGCGCCGATGATCCCGGCATCACCCAGCATCCCGATTTTGACCGCATCCACCCGAATATCGGCGCGGATCGCTGCAATTTGTGCCGTCACGAAATCCGGTGCGACCATCTGCACGCCAGTCACACCTTGGGTGTTCTGCGCCGTCAGTGCGGTGATCACGGCCATAGCATAGCCACCATTGGCCGAGATCGTTTTGATATCGGCCTGAATTCCCGCGCCACCCGACGGGTCAGACCCTGCAATCGACAGGATGTTGGGGATCATGCCGTCGCCCATTCTGCCAGCAGGGCACGGGTTGCAGCCTCGGAGTCCGGTGCGCGGGTCACAGCGCTGACCACAGCCATACCGACGGCCCCGGTAGCGCGCACCGCCTTTGCATCGCTAAGCTTCAGGCCGCCGATGGCAAAGGCGGGCAGCGCCGCAGCCGCAATGATCTCCGCCAGCCCGTCGAAGCCGATGGGAGTGGCATGATCCGGCTTGGTCGGCGTGGCCCGCACCGGGCCTGCGCCAATGTAATCCACACCCGGCGGGATCACGCGGGCTTGCGCCACCGTCTCGATGGACAAGCCAAGGATCATGCCGGGGGGCATCCGCTGGCGAATTGCTACGGCATCGCCATCGCCCTGACCGACGTGCAGCCCATGCGCGCCGGTCGCCAGCGCGACCTCGAGCCGGTCATTCACGATCAGCCGCGTGCCAAGGGCGGTCATTTCCGGCAAGAGTTGCCGTATAAGCGCCGCCAGATCGTTACTGGACGCGGTCTTGTGGCGCAGTTGCACCCACGCAGCCCCACCCCGCGCCGCCGCGCGCGCCTGTTCGACCACGGGAAGGTCTGCGCCGGGATCGGTGATCACATAAATCGGCCCCATTATGCGCGCCTGACCTTTGCGCCTGCGGTCACGTCCTGCGGCGTCAGGGCGTAAAGCGCATCCAGAAACGCCACCTGAAAACTGCCGGGACCATTGGCCCCTCGCACCGCGCATTCACCCGCCAGCCCGAAATAGGCCAAAGCGGCCACAGTCGCGGACAGGGCGGGTTGGCCCACCAGAAATGCGGCAATTACCCCGTTCAGCGAACAGCCCAAGGCGGTCACGCGCGGCATCAGCGCATCGCCATTCGCCACGTGGAATCCTTGGATGCCATCGGTGACATAATCCACCGGACCAGACACCGCGACCACCGCCCCGCAGCGGGTAGCAAGATCACGCGCGCTGGCCTCGGCGGCGGCCACCGGATCGGCACTGTCCGCGCCGCGCCCTGCGCCGCCAAGCCCTGCCAAAGCGAGAATCTCGGACGCATTGCCGCGAATGACCGTTGGCCGCAGGGCCATAAGCCGCGCGCAGACATCACGGCGAAACTGCGTAGCCCCCACGTCGACCGGATCCAGTACCCAAGGCCTGCCGCTCGCCACCATCGCCTGCGCTGCCATCTCCATCGCTTCGGCCCAATTCGCATCCAATGTGCCGATGTTCACGCTCAGCGCCTGTGCGAGGCCCGCAAACTCCACCACCTCTTGCCGGGCATGCACCATCGCGGGTGACACCCCCGCCGCGAGCGGTCACGTTGGCGGCGATGTTCATGGCCACATAATTGGTGATTTGGTGCACAAGAGGCGCTGTCGCCCGCATCTTGGCAAGGCTGGTTCCGGTATCGTCCATAAGGCTTCCCCGCTGTGTGCAAGGGGCCAGCGGAGGGCACCAGATTGCCATTAGAAGCAAAAGTGGCACACCGCAAACTCCCTACGCCAGCATTATCTGGTTCAGGTTCAAAGGGTACTTCTCAGTCCGGATACCCGGACGCCCCTGCCGCGCAGGCAAAAAATGCCATTTCAAGGCCCACGTCAAGCAGGTTATGAATGGCACGCCGGATTTCGGTTGAACCGCGTCGGAGCCTTGAAGCTGAATGTCAGACAAGACGGTTAGGGGTTGGGCCAGAGGCGTAAGCTGCTTTGGCAGGTTTTAGTGATGTGATATTGCCTCAGGGGAAAAAGACATGAACACAGCCTTCCTTGCCTCCGTGATCGTACTTTGCGTTGGTATTTTCTGGGGCGTGTACTGGGTACCTGTGCGGGCAATCGCATCACTTGGGCTGGATGGTGCATGGGGCACCGGCGCGATCACACTAGCGGCGATGGTCTTCCTGCTGCCGTTCGTTGTGAGAAAGACCCACGTGTTTTGGGACACTGGATTTGTCGGTGTGGTGTCGATTGCGCTGGGTGGTGCCGCCTTCGCGCTCTACTCCATCGGGTTTCTCTACGGCAAAGTGGCGCTTATTGTCTTGTTGTGGTTTTTCAGCCCGGTCTGGAGCGTGCTGATCGCCAAATTCGTTCTGCGATGGCAAGTTCCCACACTGCGGTTGATCGCAATTGGCGTGGGGCTTGCCGGATTGTTCATCATGCTGGGTGGTGAGGGTAGTGTGCCAGTTCCGCGCAGTCTGGGCGAATGGATGGCCTTCATCGGCGGTCTGATCTGGGCAGGTGCTACCGCAGGAATGCGCCTGAAGTCCCGTGTGCCCCCGCTACCTGCGGCGTTCGTGTTTGCATTGGGTGCGACACTGACGTCGTTTGCCTTCGCCCCGTTCCTTGAACCGCTACCCGCAATCGCTGGAGAAGATGCGGTTTGGGTCGGGATCACGGTGCTCGCCACGGGTGGGCTATGGTGGGGGCTGTCGATTGCTGGCCTGATGTGGGCCGCCATTCGGCTCGACCCGGCACGGGTGGGTATTCTTCTCATGCCAGAGGTGATTTTCGGTGCGCTGACTGCGGCGATCTTTGCGGGGGAAACGCTGTCTGCAAGCGAGGTGATCGGTGGCGGGTTGGTTATTCTGTGCGGGGTGCTTGAAGTCTGGCAGACAAAAGCGGATCCCGGACATTCGCAAGCGTCAAGGAACGCGCCATAAACCGCGATGAACCTTGATCGCGGCCTTTGGGTCAGGCCGTTGCAGGACGCGCGTCATCATCGGGCCAGCCGCTGCTTGCCGCGCCAAGCCAGAGATTTCTGGTTCAGCACCGAGAGGTCGATCTGGTCTGCGATGATCTGTTCGCAAAGCTGAACCGCAGCCAAAGCTTGTGATTGACTGAGGTGCTTGTAGGCAGGCCGCGCGATGTGATCATACCAGACCCCTTCGCAGACCGTGTCCAGCACAATGCGCTGAAAACAATGGTCGTTCCTGACGGGCCAGCCCCGTTTTTCATCAAGTGCGAGCTGGGGCATCACTGTTCGAGTCAAATACATGTAGCGCGCGACCGGATTGTCAGGGGGCGTTTGCGGAAAGTCGAAATCCTGCTGCATCTGATCATCCCCCGACACGCTGTCTGTCCCATGCCGCGACCTCAGCCGACAGCAAAGACTGGAACAGACCTGATCCAATGGCAACCTCGCGTACAGCCACCAGAATGTTAATGCACAGCACCGCAATGATACCTTGACTTGACGCACCACCGGCGCACCTCGGATAATATGAAACGCCCTGTGCTCGACCCTGCAACGCTTGGTGAACTTATCGAGATGGCATTAAGCGATCACGACAGTTTTGCGGCGATCCAAAACCTGCACGGGCTTGGCCCTGACGCAGTGAAAACCCTGATGCGGCAGAACCTGAAAAGCGGCAGCTACCGCGCGTGGCGCAGGCGGGTTCGGGCATTCTCCGACCGGCGCGGGGTATATAAATGACGGCGGATTTGCACCCTTGGGCGGCTGATCTGCCAGAATTGCATATGCAGGTCTGGACAAGGCTTGTGCGCGGCGTGCGCGACCGGCGCGCCCCCACCCGTCATCCGACACTGGCCACGGTCACGCCGGACGGCAAGCCGCAGGCCAGAACGGTGTTGTTGCGCGCGGCGGACAAAAACACAGGGACACTGGACATTCACACCGACCTGCAATCATCCAAAGTGGCGGATTTGCGCGCCGCACCCTTTGCCGCGCTGCATGTCTGGGACACGGGCGCGCACCTGCAGATGCGGTTGGAGGCGACGGTAACTATCCTGACCGGAACGGATGTGGCAGCGACGTGGGCTGGGGTTCCGGATGCGTCGCGCCGGTCCTACGGCAGCCTGCCCGCACCGGGGCAACCGATTGCGCAGGCGCTTGACTATGCAAAGCAGCCCGACGCGGCAAGTTTCGCGGTCCTTCGGCTGACCGTGCAGACAATTGATGCCTTGCATCTTGGGGGCCATCATCGCCGCGCCCGGTTTGATCGCGATGCGGACTGGTCTGGGACATGGCTTGCACCCTAAGGCGACGGAGGTAGGACCGTCCGGTGAGAAGAACACGCCGTTCAGATCGCTGCGTGGCGCAGAGAATTAAGCGCTTTGGCATCGAGGACCAGCCGCACGCCAAGTTGGCCTGATCCGGCCAGAACCGGCCGCTTGCGCAGGCAGATATCTAGCGCTTTGATTGTGGGGTAAGCGACGCAGGCATGAATGATGCGTGTCATCAGCCGCTCTTGCGTTTCATAATGACACGCGCGCGACAAGGCATCGATCTGATGGATCAGAGGGTCATAGTCGAAAACATGCGCCATCCCATCCTGCGCGATCAGCACGAGTTCCGGCGCGATGGTCAGGGTCAGGTCAAGCAGATGCGCTTATGGGACAACGTCGCCCGGCCCGTAGGTTCCGATCAGCGCCGCGACCTTCAGGTCTATTAATTCGATTTGGCTGTATGCGGGCAAGGTCAGAACTCTGGTTTCAGTGCAGCCAAATCGCGTGGCCTTACGCGTTTCGGTGATTGGATGGTTGTATATCAAAGGTCGTCATCCATGGGGTCATCGTCAACGGGGTGGGTACCCACCTTCATTAATTGCTGGGTCAAAAGTGCCTTGTAACGACGCTGGCGGCGACGCGCTTTCGCACCAGAGGCGCGCCAGCCTTCACGCTTGTCCTGAACAAGCTCTTCAAGATCGGCGGCAACCGAAATCTTATGCGCGTCGGATGGTGAGGTGCGTTTTACCATGCGGGTGTTGTAGCTGTAGGTCGCTAGGCGGCAAGCGATCACCCGGAGGGGATGACGGCTGCGGTCCTTCTTCGTAGCAATATCCGAAGATCTGGCTGTTTTGCCACAGGACAGGACGCTGAAAGCGGATGAACGCCAACTATATTTTAACCAACGGAGGCTAAATGAAAACCAATGAAACATTCTCACGACTTCCAATCTGAGACTCTGCACGTCCACCACGTTCCGAACAGCATCCCAGACCGGATCGCGCTACGCATGGTCAAGAGT